>Ga0075163_10000229_pt1 | contig 68584 bp, 63 predicted proteins | sample JI1023141ADNA_FD_71478 | JGI IMG/M metagenome (GOLD analysis project Ga0075163, IMG submission 71478) | Wastewater effluent complex algal communities from Wisconsin, to seasonally profile nutrient transformation and Carbon sequestration -... | ecosystem: Engineered > WWTP > Effluent > Algae... | reverse complement strand
GATTTAAAAAAATCTTTCAAAGTAGCAGAAGGTTTTTACAAAGAAGCAATTCCTTACTGGAAAAAAGCAGAGGACTTAGCCAAAAAAGCTGACGCCATCAAAGATGAAATTGACTTGGGCACAATGGAATCAGAAAGATTCGAAATCGTAAACGGCAAACTAAACTTTGCCAACATCATTAACGATCACCTATCTAGACTCGCCAAAAAACAAGAGACTGTCGAAGAATATTTAAAACAAAATCCTGAATCAGATAAACCTCCGCTTTAATATGCGGCTAATCCATAGTTTCCGCTTGTAAGAATCGTATGGAACTAATGATATTTGTGAGCATAATGGATAATTCTTTGTCTGGCTTTTCATCACTGTTATAAGTGCATACGATAAGCTTTGAACGAAAAGAAATCATGTAGACAAGCCAGAATCTTTCCTCGGAAATAAATTCACAGGCTTTAATTTTACTACCGAGATTGTTGGTAAAACTAGCTACACATTCTTCATCGTAACCAATTTTATGAAAGGCGAGAAATCTTTCTAACTCTTCTGATAAATCATAAGTTCCAAGTTTATTTTCAAAGGCAGATACCTGTAGAGCACCTGCTCCATCGGGATCGTAAAATGCAGGAATTTCTTCTATTACTTCCACTTCCCAATGTTCGGGATAAGCAAGCATATACCAGCCATTTGGTGACCTATAAGGTTGATAATTTAATTCATTCATAGAATATTCCTTTACTTGACAATGCAAGGAAAACTATTTCTTTAAAATATGTGAACCAAAAAAAAACCAAAACTAAAAAATTTTCCTTTGTTAGCACAATTCTTTTATTAATTTCCGCAAGCATATTAGGTGGATTTTTTTTAATCCTACTTTCTGTAATTCTATTTCTAGCTTTTTTAACCTACCCATTTTATAAAAGATATTTTTTAAAAAAATATCCAGTGCGTGATATAGCTGACGAACGCTTCTTTGCAGTTACTAAAGATGGTTGGAATCTTGCCATTCACAGGCATAAACCACATAAACCAATTGCGGGTGCAATGCCTGTTATCCTCGTTCATGGAATTATTACAAATAAATATTTTATGGATTTAGATACCGACCATTCTCTTGCCTATCATTTAAAAACTATCGGCTACGATGTATATGCCGTTTCTCTTCGAGGATGCGGAGAATCTTATATTGAATCAGAAAATGAAAACTTTTCGTTCGATGATATGGTAGATAAAGATGTCCCAGCTATTATTAGTGAAGTCTGTAACATTTCAGGTAAGACCAAAATAAATTGGGTAGCTCATTCTATGGGTGCAATGATAATGTATTCTTATTTAGGAATTTCTCCTAAAAAAGAAAAAGATAAAGTTAAAAGTTTTGTTTCTCTCGGAGGACCCGGTAATCTGGCTCATTCAAGTCCTGTTATTGGAAAGATTGCTCTTAAGTATATTTCTTTTTCCAAGCGAGTCGATATAAAACTTCTGGCTAAATTCATTTTGCCTTTCGTTAGCTTATTTAACTCTCCACTAAAAGAAATTTTTTACAACCCGCAGGTCACTCCTAAAAACACAGTAAAGAAAATGCTAGTTGGAATTGAGAACATTCCAGATGGACTTATGCTACAAATGCTTGATTGGGTCGCAAAAGGGGGAGATATTGTTTCTGTTGATAAAAAATACAATTATACTGAGCGCCAAACTCAAATTACCTGTCCAATTTTATTTATTGCTGGAGGATACGATAACGTAGCGACTCCAAGTAGTCTCAAGTCTGTATACGAGAAAGTAAATTCAAAATATAAAGAATTTCACATCATTTCTGAAAGCGAAGGATTCAGTGGAGACTACGGACACGCGTGCCTTGTAATGGGAAAGAATGCTAAGAAGGAAATTTTTCCACTCATTGAAACATTTTTAACAAAACATGGTAGAGGGAAGTAATTCTTAAAATTTATAAATATTGTAAAGAGATTGAGACAGTTCTGTATCTAGACTATCCACAAAATGGTAGAATAAAATTAGCCTTTGGAAATAAAATGCAACCATAGTAATAGGAACCTATTAGAAAATTTTTGTAGGACTTGATTTACTCCCTATAAAAAATTAGTTTTTCCTTTACAGAAATTCTTGAAAAGGTAGAGTTGCAATTCGCAAACCTGCCTCAGGAGAAAACTTTGAAAACTGTATATTCTTCATCAACTTACAAACACTTTGATAAATTGATATTAGCCTTTTGCATCGTTTTCTCGCTATCCTATAATTCAGTTATTCTCTATGCACAGCAGGAAATATCTACTTCTAAAAATATTTACATTGGAAATTTCCAATCTCACGAGTCAGATTCTAATACAAACATTGAAAAGGAAATTCTATCTAGGCTTACAAAAAAAATTCAATCCTCCGGCTTTACACCGATTACAGCGACTAAAGCAAACACAAATGAGCGAATCGAAGAAGCTAAGAAGGCTAACGCACGTTTTCTACTAGAAGGATACTATAACAAAAAATCCCCTGATTCAAATTTAAACTTATATGTTCAGGTATATGATCCTGAAAGCGGCAAATTGATAGATGCCTATAGCATTACTGATGAAATTTTTCAGTCTGAAGGATTGCAATTAGACAAAGAAGAATTAAAAGAAAGCGATGCATCTATCATCGAAAAGCTAGCGAACAAAACGGCAATTATCCTCCGCTCCAACCCAAATAAAAAACGAAATGCTTCTAATCTTGAACAGTATGCATCTTCCTCAAGACTTTCTGAAAAATTAAAACCATTTCTTCAAACAAATGAAAAAGAAGCAGAGCAAGCAGCAACGGAAGTATTTGATTTATTACAGGGACAAGTTACAGTATCCGCTACAAAGATTGCAAAGAAAACAAATGAGGCTCCCAATATTGTTTCCGTGATTTCAGATAAACAAATCAAAGACTATGGAAGAATTTCAATCAATGATATTCTTTACCAATTACCTGGATTCGCCCCTTCTCAGATTAATGATCGCAGAACTGTAACTTCCCGTGGTTTGTATGAAGGATGGAATAACAACCATTTGCTCATGCTTGTAGACGGGGTGCAACACAATGACCTGTTCTATGGCTCTGCTCTTACATGGGAAATAACTCCACTTAATATGATTAAATCTTTAGAAGTAATCCGCGGACCCGGCTCTGCTCTTTATGGTTCCAATGCGACTAACGGCGTTATATCGCTAAACACTTATTCTGGTTCTGACTTAAATGGAGCGTTAAAGCTTAGAGCTAGAATGGGAGATTATGGAACTAGAATTTATGATTTAATCACTGGAAACAAAGGAAAAATGTTTTCTCATGTAGTAAGTTATAATTCTTATGAAACCGATGGAAATAATTATACGAACTATGATGGCTCAGGTAGAAAAGATGCATTTGGCTATTTACAAAAATTTCCACAAAGAGATGAGCGTAGTAGCTATTACCTGTTTACTAAGTTAGAAGGAGAAGGAGATTTGAAGGGTCTTTCTTTTCAATACCATAGACAAAAATGGAACTACCAGACTTTTAATGGGTGGCTGCAAAATGTTCCCGATATCAAAGACAGGCAATCAGAATATAGAGATGTATTTACCATAAAGTATTCTAAACCGATTTCTGATAAGTTGAGTCATGAATATGTAGCTCGATACAATAACGGATACTGGGATTATAACATTAGAAATTATCCAAATAATGCAACTGTGGGTGATAACTATTATCCGTCAGGTGTAACTGAAAATTTAAAGACAAAAGTTGACAATTTATTTTTAAGAGCACAATTAACCTATCTCTTTTCAAATGGAGGAACATTTGTTTCCGGTGTTGAAGGAAACCGATTCTCCTACCAGGGTGATATAAGTCACAATAGCAATATCAATATGAACCTTTTAGGAGACCAGGCTCAAAATCCCGGAGGAGCATTTCTTCCGTTAAATCCAGCGCTTGAATGGATACAAAATAAGCCAATCTTAAAGATCGCTCCTTTTGCGCAGCTAACAAGTGGTAAACTCTTTGGCAATAAAATTGAATTCACAGCCGGTGTTCGTTACGATGAGACATCCATTCACTATAGAGGAATTGATCAACCTTACAAGAATATAATCGGAACAGCGGGGCTAACAGTAGATGACCCCAATACACTCACATCTACCACTTATCCAATACCCAGTCAATACCTGGCACCTCCTTTTGTAACAAACGAGAAAAAAACTTACAGGAGAACGAGTCCACGTGGTGGCGTTGTATATTTTCATTCTGATAGACTCACATTTAAAGCTATGGTTGGTAGAGCTTTTCGAGAACCATCTGCCGGCGAATTATTCGGAGTAAACACATATGTTGGCGGATCCAATAATCCAAGAAAAATTAGTCCGGAAGTAATCAAGACCGCTGAGATTGCAATGGATTGGACTATTAATTCTAATTTTACTCTAAGAGTTAATGGATTTGACACCCGGTTTGAAAATGCTATCGACTATAGTGGGACATCTAATTCAGTAATCAATGCATATACAATAGGAACGCGAGGAATTGAATCTGAACTTTTATCTTCCTTTAAATATTTCTCAGCTTTTATAAATTACTCTCGATTCATGCGTTATGTAGACAACAACTTAGACGGAACAATATCTAAAAGTCCACATGAAGTAAAAATCGCACCTGCACATACGGCTAATGCTGGTATATCCACAACTTTTGAAAAGTGGGTAGGCTCTATTAGCCTCCAAAGACAGGGAGCAGTAGAGAGACGAAATAGTGATTTAGGAAAAATTGAACCGATAACAGGTTACCTAACAGAAAATACTTATAGCAATCCCTACTCCTATCCACAATACAGACCCAAGACTCTCCCTGCCTGGGTGAGCGTTAACTTTCGAGTATCCTACAAATTCACGGAAGACATGCAACTTGGACTTTATATAACAAATCTATTCAACTCACAACAGACCTTAATTCAAAGAGCAAATTATCCCTTTGACTATATACGGGAAGGAAGAAGAGTCATGCTAGATTTCCAGGCAAGCTTTTAAAAGATTAGATTCATTCCCAGTCGAAGCTCTGCGGCTTTTTCCAGGTAAACATTTCCGGCAACCCAGCCACGTGATTTTATAGAAGGAGAAATAAATATTTCGAGTCCCTCTAAGAGCGGAAAAGCAAGTGTAGCCTTAAGCAGTCCCCCCGATTCTTTTTCGGATGTCCAAAATTTTTGAGCGTAGGGTTGTATCCATCCTTGTATGCCTAGATTTAGATATGTTTTTTTACTAAATAGATCGAGCGGATAACGAATAACTTCTAGTTCAATACCGGGAAGCTTGCTGTATGCATTTACATAAGTATGATAGATGAGTAGGATATTTAATTTTTCTTGCTTATAAAAAAATTGTGCATCAACTGCATATCCAAACGAAGTTAAAAAATGCACAATTCCAAAATTCCAAAAAAATTCTTTACCATTCAAAGGATTTACAGCGGCAAATCGAGAGAAACCTATTAAAGTAGGATTAATTAAACTCAAATACGAAAGCTTATACTGTTGATTTAGATAATCCTGTTCCTGCCTAGTTAAATCAGCATGCCTATTGCTACTTCCATACATAAAATAATTTTGAAAACGAGTATTTAGATTTGTTTCATTGCTATACTTTATATAACGATCAATTCCAATTCCAGTCGGATGAATTCCTCTAAGTTCATAGGGTTCATTTGGTCGAAATAAATCATACACCCAGGCGTTACAGTCAAGTCCCACAAAATCTCTCTTTGCAATATTTCTTTCTTCCAAGTTGGATTTGATTGTAAACTTGTCAGCGCTTCGATTGGAACAAGTTTGCAGATAACCGATATTATTCGTTGCATTGATCCATTGAGTAGGCGCATCTATATAAGAAGGCATACCATAAAAAAAAGAGTCTTTCCTGAGTTGTAGATTTAACTGGGTCTGTGATTCCATTCCTGCCGCAGAGAGTCTTACCATATCAGCAGGATGATCTTTTTTAAGTCGAATGAGTTCTGAGTCTTTGACGTGGCTAACACTGATTGACTCCGCAAAAGGCTTTGCTTTATACACATCGTTAAATGAGGATATACCTCTATTCCCCATTACAGCTCGATGCCATTCTTCATGCATCCAGGAAATATTTAAAGGAATTGGCATTACATAAAATAGAAAATCGAAACTTATAAGACCCAGCCTTTTTAAAAAAGGATTTTCATTCATTACTTCCACTTTATCAAATCCATAAAATAAAGCACGATGTGAAAGTTGAATTGTATTCTTTGTGAGATGAAGAGACTCTTCCATACTTGGAACAGGAGAATTATTTTCTGTTTTAACCGAGCCCCGATTTGTATTAAACGGAGCATCTAGAATTGGAAATGAATAAACAGGCTTTTGTTCTACCAAATTATTCTGATTTACCTCCTGCGAATGCAACGGAGTTAATGCAATACAAAATAAAAATATAATCCAGTTAAACATAATCAGGAAATAACGAAATATAAATAATTTTCGAAACGAAAATGAATATGCCCATCGGTGTTTATCGTCTTCATCGGTCGTAATCTTTTTTAGTCCTTAGTATTAAACAAAAATAAAAGAATCGTATTACAGTTTCGACTGCATTCATCGGTGCAGGTTTTGGAACAGTCTATCTTTGCACTTGTAACTGGAGTAGCGTCAATTCCGCATTTGCCGTCGCAAGAATTCTTACAGGAATTAATAGACCCTCCAGTGCAAGACAATGCATACTGGGTAATCGCAATTTTGCGTGCTTCGTTATAAGATTTATCATCAGCACAAACTATGCAGAATAGAATTAATAGAAAAAATATTTTTTTAAACATGAACTCAGTTATTAGCTACACAAGTCTAGCTTATGTATCAATTCATTTATTTACAATTTCTAAGAACTCAAATAGCTGTATTTCTTGCAAGCTCTTTTGGCTTATAAGAATATACTTTTTGTTTAGACCATTGCGTCTAAAAGTTCCTCTAAACCAACAGAAGCAAAGCTTGTCGCATAATCACTCATTGCATAGGGGATAATAAGTTCTTGCCCATGCAGCAGTGCGCCACAGGTATAGACAACGTTAGGAACATAGCCTTCTCTTTCTGTTTCATTCGGAACAAGGAGTGGTTCACGCAAACGACCGATTACCCGCGAGGGATCTGTTAAGTCCAATAAAAATGCACCCAGGCAATATCTACGCATAGGTCCTACTCCATGACTTAAAACAAGCCAGCCAGCATCAGTCTCAATCGGAGATCCACAGGTTCCAATTTTTACAAATTCCCAGGGTTCTTTTGGCTTTAAGAGCAAAGTTGGCGTTTGCCAGAAGTGAATATTGTCTGAATACATCAGCAAAATATTCTCATCGTCTTGACGGGATAACATAGCGTAAACTCCATTTATTTTCTTAGGAAATAAAGCCATTCCTTTGTTTTGCACAGCAGGACCATTGAGTGTAATAAATTTAAAATGAATAAAATCTTTTGTCTCTAGCATTTGGGGTAATGTTATTTTGCCGTCATACGCTGTATAAGTTGCATAGTATGTAAAACTGTGATCATCTTCTTCGAAACGAACAAATCTTGCATCTTCAATTCCATTGCTTTGACTGGGAACAGAAGGAAATAATATTCTTTGGGATGTCTGACTATTTGCATTAAACTCTACTTCAAAATTTGATTCAGCTAATAACAATATACCATGTGCTGCGCGATCTGTGATTATACCAAAAGAACCCATCTTACTGCTTTCTTCCTCAAGCACACTGCGTAAATCATGTAAAACAAATTCAATCGGTAATTGCTCCAATACTTGTATACAAAAAGAATTATGAAGCCCTGCCTCCTGGAGTTTACGAGTAAATAGCCCCTTCTGATAAACTAAGTTATTGATTGGTTTAGGTTCTACGACAAATGGAACAGTTGGTGTAAGGGAAACTCTATACTTTGCGTTTACATTGCCCGTTCGAAATGTAATAGAAGAAATATGTCCTTCTCCTGTAGCCCGAAGACTTAGTATAAAGCGGATAGAGCCAGAAGGAAGTCCCGTTTGATCTGGATGTGGAACAATGGATGGATTAAACAAAGCAGCGGACTCGGGAGAGTATTCATGAGAGAAGTAAGAGCCAATGAGTGTTTGCCTCTCAATGGAAGTATCTTCTAGACCGCCTAAGAATTTATATACCTGGAAGTAGCGGTTTTTAAATATTAGCTCCACATGCTCATGCCGATTTTCAAACTCTCCCAATACCTGTTTGAGTAAATCCGATACTTCTAAATCAGATAAAGACATTACTTGTAATACAATTCGCCGTGCAATTTCTTTTTTTACAGGAAAGAAGGGACGCATTAATACACGGGAACGATCCGGTGTGAGAGTTGGTCCAATTCTTTTTGCATGAACTATTTTTGTTTTTTTTTCGATATTTTTTTTTCGATTTTCCATTTTTATTCTCCTACCGGTTCTTTAAAACTAATGAGAGTGCTTTGCAATGTTTGCATCTCTGAGAGTGCTAAAAGAAATGCAAGAGTAGACTCGCATCCTTCATTTTGACTAACTCGATCCATATGAAGTCCATCCCTGCAACCTCCACTATTAGAATTATAAAGTGTTAATCCTAAATCGTTTCTTCCCAAAAACCACTCAAACGCCCTACGTGCTTCCACCGCCCAATACATATCGCCTGTCGCATTGTAAGCTTCAATGCAAGCTGATACCATCGCCTGTGCCTCAATTGGTTGTTGATCAAAAACTGCCCTTTCTCCTCCCCTTTTAAAAAATCCATTTGACCCAACAGGACGAAAAGAGCCTGCTTCTGTTGTTTGCAATTTTACAAGCCATTTCAAAGTTTTAAGACCAATAGAGAGTGCTACGAGGTTATTCGTTCGTTTGCCGCTCAAGATCAATGCATGAGAAAGCTTTGCATTTGCGTAGGAAAGACCATCTTCAAACCACTGCCAGTCTTCACCTGAAGCATCTGCATACCGTTGTAGTAATTTAGCAACTAAAGATTCCTGGATTTGGCTAGCGCGTCTATCTCCACTTAGCCTCTGTAAATAATAATCTACTCCAATTAATGTCAATGCCCATGCGCGGGGAGAAGTAAAATTAGCCGCTACAGGAAGTGCTTTCTCAAAAAGTTCAGCTGCAAGCATTGGTAAACTTCCATTACCCGCACTTCCAACGCAATACCCTAAAGCCCAAAGAGCATGACCATGACAGTCCTCTGAACCTACTTCTTCTAACCATCGTCTATCAAAACTCATAAAATTTCGAAATCTAGAACTCTCTCGATTAAAAGCATAGTTTAAAAAAGCGGAATACGTAGCGGCTAATTCCTTTATCCGGTAAATATTATTTCCTGATTTTCTAAGCATCAAGGTAAGCAACAACGCCCTCGCATTATCATCCGTGCAATATCCTTCCGCAAAATTGGGAACAGTAAAACTTGCATGTTGAAAAATTCCTGTAGAATCAGTAAGCCGAAAGAGATGATCAAATTTTAAAGCAGGCAATTGGTCTGGACGTTCATCGAGTGTTTTAATTGGTGAAGATTTTCGTCCAACAAAACTATGATTCTGACCTGCTTGATAAAATGACTTTACATAACTACGAGCAACGCTGCTCCAAATCATTTCTCTACCCATTTGAAATGCATTCTTGCGAAGTGAGTGACGATAAGGTTCATCATGTAGCAAATCAATCACTGCATCAGCAATGGATTCCGCATCTTGAAATGGAATTAACTTTCCGCGGTTATTGGCTAATAATTCTTTTGCGTGCCAATAAGGTGTGGATATAACAGCATTACCCGCTCCGAATGCATAAGCAAGAGTTCCAGAAGTAATTTGAGCTTCAGTGAGATATGGAGTTAAATAAATGTCTGCCGCTCCAATAAAACGCATGAGTTCTCCTTGCTCCACAAACCGATTGAAGAATACTACATGTTTTTGAACTCCCAAGTCTTTAGCAAGTCTCTCCAGACTTAACCGGTATAACTCTCCTTCATTGCGAAGTAGATTAGGATGAGTTTGCCCTACCACAATAAATACAATATTAGGAAAATCTTTTATAATTCGAGGAAGTGCCCTTAAAGCAAACTCAATTCCTTTATTAGGAGATAAAAGTCCGAATGTGAGTAATACCTGTTTACCGGCAACACCGAATTCATCTTTGAAATAGTTCGGATCAGCAAATGGCATGTCTGGAATTCCGTGCGGTATTAAATCTATTTTAGTTTCAGGAACTTGGTATATATCTAAAAGAAATTCTTTTCCTTTTTCTGTCATCACTACCAGTCGAGTTGAAAGCCGAATCAATTCGCGCATAACACGTCTTTGCTCTACATTGGGTTCTCTCAGTATTGTATGAAGTGTTGTAACAATAGGCATGCGTAATTCATGAAGCAGAGCAAGCACATGGCTTCCAGCTAAACCACCATATATTCCAAACTCATGCTGCACACATAATACATCTACATTTGTTATATTTAAAAAATCAGCAGCACGAAGATAAGAAGGTAAATCTTGCTCTACTATTTCAAAGCGAACTTCTGTCGGATAATCATAATTACTCTCTATATCATTAACAGGGACTACGAGACATTGCATATTCTTAAATTCTTGTGCAACAGCAGTGCGTAAGTCAGTGGTAAATGTGGCTATGCCGCATTTGCGAGGGAGATAATCGCCAAGGAATGCTACCTTGCGGATATCGTTTGATTTTTGCATGAAAAATGTTTTCCTGTGAGTTATCCTCACATTGAATTCTTTGCTATCTGATCAGATATGTTGATCATAAAGAGAGAAAGGAGTATATTACATTTATATGAGATTAATTGGAGATGTCAAGATATATACTCAAGCTAGAATGGTTTTCGGAAGTTGTCATCCTGAGCTAGTCGAAGGATACTATTCTATTCCGCCCTTCGCTCCAAGTATTCGCGACCAGCGCCTTCGCATGGTAATCTTTTAAAATCACTCCAAAAACTCCAAAATCCCATTTTCTAAATAGTATCTAGCTCTCTTTAAATAAATCGCAGAAGCTACATCATTTGGATTAATCTCCATTACCCGTAAGAAAGCAGGAATTGCTTCTTTAAAATTCTTTTCGTAGTAAAAGTTAATTCCCTGCTCGAAAAATTCTTTAGTTTGCGTCTTTAGTTCAATCATAAAATCAGGCTGCCCATCATAGACTTCATAGATAATGTTTTAACCAGACTGATTTATCAATTATAAATAAAATGGATTGGGCTTATAATAATTCTGATTGGGCTAGCATAATCAGAATTAATATGCAATAGTATACTTTATTCTAAACGTCATAGCAGCAAGGTAGCTAATGAAAAATATGAGCACTTCAAAGAAAGAAAATTTATTTTTTAATGCAGTTTCGAAAAAATTGCTTATCCAACAGTAATGCCGATTACCATTTCAGATTCTTTTATTTTACGAGATTCTATTCTAGAAAATAAAAATAGTATAAATCAAACTACTTTTTTACTCAGGAATTTAGAACGAGAGAATATAATAGAAGCATTAAATGTCAATAATTCAAATCAAGATGAGTTTTACGAAATCTTTACATACTATATGTGGCTACTTCGAGATGAAAGCTATATGCTTTCTTTGATGAACAGTGAAGAATTTCCAACGAGCTATATAATAAAATATATTTTTTCCTCTATGGGGCGGTGGATTGGTCAAGGAAATGATATTGATGATTTTTTCTACCTAGTCGGAACCCAATTTTCAAGTCAGAAAAGTCTTGAAATTCTTATATCCGAAAAAGTAGAGCTATTTGATATTAGCCTCGCCTTAATTCTAATTTGTAATCTTAAATCTAAGGATCTGAATATATTTTTGTATAAAATCCACGATATTCACTACATAGCAAACTTCTTTTTGGAAGTATTTGACCAGTTAGAAGAAGAAAGAGTAAAGTTTCTTTTTGTAAAAAACCCCGCACTCTTCGCAAATCTTGTGGCTATAGTAAAAGAATGTATGGAAAATTCTAAAAATAGAGAATTATTTCTTAGTTTTACCATGAAGTTTAGGAATGAAATTGAGATGGTTGAGAATTTAATTTCTGCAGCTCACTTAATTCATTTTAATTTTGATATTATGACTGAACGAAGTAAAAGTCTATTTGAAAGAGATATGAAAAGAATTATTCAAATTGTTGAATTACTGGAGGATACTCGTAATTTGACAGAAAAAATAGACCTATTGCTCTCTGAATCTGTCATAATTGACGCAGACGAGAAAGGGCTAATTGAAAGTATTCTCAAAAATCCAAATATTTTACGGCTAATATAAACTTTCCACATTAAAATTAAATTATGTTTATTGTGATATACTTTATTAGCAAGATATTATTCCTATTAAATATGTTTTGTTATAAGAAATAAAACTCTTAGGGGCGAAAAAATTTCCGCTAGGGCTAGCAAACAAGAATTAATTGTGTATAGTGAGCAATAACAAAAGGTTACATCGTCTGTGCCCTTGTATACTTTGGTGTGACTTTCGAAATTATCTGTTTTTTTCCTCTCTCCTAAGTTTAGGGTAGGTTCGAGAGTCACATCTTTTTTATACAAGAACAAATAATAGGATAAACTAATATCCAGCAAAATATTTTTCTTGGATCAGACAATTATACAAAATAGGTTTTAAGAATACTAATGGAGAAAATGAAATGGAAACAAAGATGCAAATAGAAATCACACCAATGTGGTCTGTGATAGCTGAAGTTAAAGAGAAGATTCGAATCTTTATGGAAGGAATGAGTCAGGGTAATATTGATTTTACTATAATCGTAGCATCCGAGTTATTAGAAAATGCGATTAAGTATGGTATTGCAAATGATAAAATTGGAAGTGTGGGTTTCGTGTTTGAAATTGCTGGGAAAAGTGTCTTAGTTAAGGTAAGTAATGGAGTAAACGATAATGAAAACCTCGAAAAGTTTAAAGCCGTAATGGAAAAGATCAAGACGACAGAAAACAAGGAAGGCTTATACATTGCAAGATTACTTGAGATTATGGATGATCCTTCTAAACCGGGATCAAGCTTGGGTTTATATCGAATAGTCAGCGAAAGTAAATTTGAATTAGAGTATGAGCTGGATAATCATGTTTTGTCGATGATAGCGACAAGAGAATTTAAGGAGAATTAAAAATGGCAATAGCAGGAATAAAAGTTGATAACTTTGAAATTAAGATAACAGAACAGTTAGATAAGGTAAAAGTCCAATGGCTAGGTAGAAGTGAATCGCGTAACCCAGCTGAAATTCTAAATCCCTATTTTGATAATATGATTAATCAGTTGAATGGCAAGAGCATAACAATTGATTATACGCTTCTAGAATTTATGAACTCTTCTACAGTCCCACCGATTATCAAGTTTATTAAAGCCTGTTCTTTGGGTGGCATAAATACAGTGGTTAATTACAGTAAAGATCTCGAATGGCAAAATGCCTCCTTTAAACCTTTACAGACCATTTGTATGATGCTGAAGAATATCACTGTGTCCGCCGTATAACCAAAACAAAAGGGAAACTAAGATGACAGAAATAAACGAAATAGAAATAAGTGAATTAATACATAGTGATGCTGATTATTTTCTTTATCACGGGACTCATGGCAAAGAAAAAGGCAGGATTTATTTCAAGTCATCAAAGTTAGATACGGCAAATAGCAATATACCCGTGAAGCTCCACCATGAGTATGAGATGATGAAAGGTTTTGATATTGAGAGTATTCCAAAAGTTCTAGGTATTGGTAGCCATGGTGGTCGGTATGGTCTTGTTATGCGCAATGGTCATGAAGTGGAGACCTTAAGAACTTCATTTAAAAATAAAATAAGTATGGATAAATTTTTTGAGTTATCAATTGAACTTGCTGTAACAATAGACGCGATACATAGGAAGAATGTCATCCACAAGACGATAAAGCCAGAGAGTATTCTCCGAACAAAGGAAAATAAAACAGGAACAGTAGGAAACTCAAATACTTTTTTAATCGACTTTGGACAATCGAGTAAACTGAGTAATGAAAGAACAGAGATGAAGAGTGCAAATGCGCTGGATATGGATTTGCGATACATCTCCCCTGAGCAAACAGGACGCATGAACCGAATGGTAGATTGGCGGACGGATTTGTATTCCCTTGGGATTGTGCTGTATGAAATACTTACCGGACAAGTTCCATTTGCCGCTGACGATGCAATGGGAATGGTGCATGCTCATATTGCCGTCAAACCAAAACCACTACATGAGGTAAATTCGAATATACCAAAGCCGCTATCTGATTTAGTAATGAAATTACTAAAGAAGAACGCAGAAGAGAGATACCAGAGTGGACAAGGACTAAAGTTAGAGTTAAATGCTTGTTATGCGGAATGGAAGTCAAAGGGTAAGATTGAAACGTTCCAAGTAGGAACACTCGACATATCCGATAAGTTTAGAATTCCACAGAAGTTGTATGGACGTGAAATTGAAGCAGAGTATCTGATGACTCGATTTGCAGAGTCTGCTGTGGGTAAGGTGCAGTTGCTTCTTGTGAGCGGAAATTCTGGTCTTGGTAAATCAGCATTAATCAATGAAATACAAAAGCCAATGGTAGAGAGACGTGGATTTGTAATCCAAGGAAAATTCGATCAGTTTAATCGAAATATTCCTTACAGTGCATTGCTCCAAGCTTTTAACGGATTTTCCAAACAGTTGATGGGTGAGAGTGAAACAGAGCTTACTAATTGGAGAACAAGAATTATCGCAGGTGTAGGAACTAACGCACAGGTATTGTTAGATTTAATCCCTTCGTTAGAAAAAGTAATTGGAAAACAACCGACAGTTCCTGAACTCGGAGCGCAGGAATCACAAAACCGTTTTAATTTAGTGATGGAAAATTTCATCCGAGCAATATGTAGACCTGAACATCCGCTTGTTTTGTTTTTAGATGACATGCAATGGGCAGATGCGGCTACTTTTAATTTACTCAAAGTGATGATGAATAGCTCTTCTGACCTAAGCTTACTTGTCATTGCTGCGTATCGCACAAATGAAGTTGATGCAAGTCATGGTCTACCACAGCTTGTTAGTACTTTAGAAAAATCGGGCGTGAGTGTAGGCAAGATCGACGTATCTGCATTATCAAAAGAAGACGTAGGACGTTTGGTATCCGATACAGTCTTACATAACGTAGAGGCAACTCGCGAGTTGACCCAGTCCATCTATGACAAGACACAGGGGAATCCGTTTTTTGTGAGCGAGATGCTTGGCGCATTACATAGATCAGGCGCAATCTGGTTTGAACGAGATGAACTTTCTTGGCAGTGGAGTATGGAGAAGGTAAACTCTTCCGCCATTACGGATAACGTAGTCGAGCTTATGACTTCTAAACTTGCTGTCTTACCAGAAGCGAGTCAGAATTTATTAAAAATAGCCGCTTGCGTGGGGGCGACATTTGACTTACGAACATTATCCATAGTGAGTGAGACGATTGGCACCGAAGTTGCTGAGAAACTTTGGTTAGCCGTAGAAGCGGGAATGCTTACACCTATTGGGGAAGCATACAAGTTTGTAAAAGAAGAAAATCAGACAACGGAAGAATTGTCTTCTAACTTAAGCCAAGTGAAATATCAATTCGTACATGACCGTGTTCAACAAGCAGCTTATGGATTGTTGGCGCTTGACGAGAAAGAGAAAATGCACTGGCGTGTGGGTAATTTACTTTTGGCGGAGTTGAGTCAAGACGAGATGACAGAAAAATTATTCGATGTCGTTGGACATTTGAACGCTGGAAAGAATTTAGCTACAAGCGAAATGGAACGGGAACGTTTGGCTCAGTTAAATTGCGATGCAGGAAAAAGGGCGTTATCCGCTACAGCCTTCGAAGCCGCAGTGCAATATTTACAGAAAGCAGAAGAATTATTACCAAGCGAAGAATGGGTCGTCGCATACTCAATTACTAAAGAAGTCAAAACCGAACTTGCACGCGCACTTATGCTTTCAGCACAGCATGAAGCTTTAGAAATCGTTATTCAGGAATTATTGTCCAACTTAAGGACAGCATTGGAGCGCTCAGAAGTCTACACAATACATCTGAGAGCGTTAGTTATGGAAGGTAAATCACAAGAATGTATCAATGTAGGAGCGGTGGCACTCCGAGAGTTAGGTTTACGGTTTCCGACCAAAGGTAGTTTGCCGCTTGCCTTAAAAGAAGTTTTGCATACAAGATGGGTTTTGCGGAATTGGAATGAGAATGTAAGCATGGTGAAAATATCCGATGATCTGACACACAGAGCTATCCTAAATATTCTTCTTCGTATTGGCGAGGCAACATTCATTGCACAACCGCTTCTGATAGCAGCAGTCGCAGGAACGGTAGTCCGACTTTCTCTCAGGAAAGGTCTGACATCAGTGTCACCATTTGGGTTTGCGTTCTTTTCTGTTCTTGTAGTAACTGTTTTACAGGACATTAAACTCGGAGAACGTTTAGTCATTTTTGCTGAAGCACTTATCCAACTGCGAGAATTACAAAATGCGAGTGTTAAAGGAATTACGATATTTATCAGCAATATGTTTTTATGGACTTTCCGTAATCCTACTTTAATTGTAGCTTCAACTCTTTTGGAGAATACGGCATTCTTACGTTCCGTGGGTGAGTTAAGTAATATGGCAAATTGTAGCTCTAGTATGCTCGGTTCCTATTTTGAAATTTCTTCTGTAAACCACTGCATGGAAATCTCAACACCTTGGCAAATACGAATTAAACATGCTGGCTTGGAAAATACCAGCGCCTCCAATTGGCTCAATAGTATGTTCCAGAGTTGTCTCAGCTTAGCCAATACGCATAATCAAAGTTTATTACAGAGTGAGGAAAAGTCTCTTTGGTCGGATACGCATCTAAATCGAGATGAATTGATTGCTAGCGCTTCTAGACGGAAGGATATATCGAGTATCGCATCAATTTATATAGGTGAAGTTATAACCGAGTACATGAGTGGAAAAATAAAAATTGCATTAAAAACAGCAGAGTTAATTAAACCAAACCGTGAGGGAGTTCAAGGCTTAAATTCGGAACTTTACTATGTCTATTACGCAACACTCGCCTGTACCGCCGCCGCCCGTGGCGAAGCCGGAGCAGAAGAACAAAAGAAGCGCAGCAAACACCTCCGAGCCGCAAAGTCACACCTTAGCTGGTTAAAGAAGCGTGCTGAATGGGCACCAATGAACTTCTTACAGAAATACGAAATACTTCAAGCGGAACTGTTAGATGCCAATGGCAAACAAGTCGAAGCCGCAGAATGGTACGGATATTCGATTGCAAATGCGGATAAGAATGGTAACCTATCCGATGCCGGACTCACTCGTGAACTTTTCGGAGGCTCGCTCTGGCGTGCAGGCAAACGAGCAGAAGCCACACGAATATTAAAAGCTTCCTGCAAAGCATATACCGTTTGGGGAGCACTCGCAGTTATTAGAAAAATCGAAAACAAATACCCAGACATCTTCGCAGAGCAAATCGCCGCTCGTAAAAAACTAGAATTAGAAAAAAGCCAAACAAAAGACAATACGAAAACCGCAAGCGACACACTCGACATCCAAGCAGTGATGAAAGCAAGCCAGACGATTTCCGGAGAAATCGAGCTAGAAAAATTACTGACAAAGCTAATGACAGTTGCAATGGAATCGAGTGGAGCGGATAAGGCTGCTCTTGCGCTATGGGAAACAGATATTCCGTATATACAAGCAGAGTCAGTAGTAAATGGAGATACACGTATATTGCAATCATTACGACTCGATGAATGCCAGACGCTCCCGACTAGCATTTTATTGAGTGTAGGACGCTTACAAAAAGCAATCGTTCTCGGAAATGCGAGCAAGTCAACTGAGTTTGCGAATGACGTATACGTCAAAGAAAAGCAAGTCCAGTCAGTTTTGTGTCTACCGATTGTAAACCAATCCAAATTAGTCGGCGTGCTCTATGTAGAGAATTCCCTTACCACAGACGCCTTTACATTGGATAGAGTGCAGCTCTTAACGATGCTTTCTTCACAGGCGGCGATTTCCATTGACAATGCTAAGTTGTATAGCAACGTACAAGCAGTAACCGCTGAGAAATCTCGTATTCAAACGGAGATGGATGTAGCTCAAAAAATCCAAACTGCCTTACTCCCTGAAAAACCAAACCTTAAAGGATATGAAGCATTTGGTTACATGAAGACAGCAGATGAAGTGGGGGGTGATTATTACGATACAATCCAAAGCGGCAATAGACAATTTGCCGTCATTGGAGATGTATCCGGTCATGGTGTTACATCGGGTCTCGTCATGATGATGGCACAGACGATACTCCACACGATCATAAATGCAAACGGAACTGAATCTACCGCAGAGATACTATCTAGAGCCAATGTTACTTTAACTAAGAATATTGTTAAACTAAAAGAAAGCAAGTATATGACTATGACTCTTCTCGAAATGAAGGAAAACGGACATGTGCGATATGCTGGTGCTCATCTAGACTCAATTGTTTATCGACATAATACAAACCAAATCGATATTCTTCCTAGTTCAGGTTTCTGGTTGGGTATGGAAGATGATATTTCTGCATACATGGTAGAGCAAAAAGCATCACTCAACAATGGGGATATCTTGCTATTATTCACAGATGGAGTTACGGAGGCAATCGGAACGGATAAAAAATTATTTGGCTCCGACCGACTCGGCGAAGTGCTTAAGGATAACGCAAGTTTGTCGCTAGAAACTATCAAAGATTCCATCTTAAAATCTCTCGCAAGCTTCGAGACACCGGATGACGTTACGCTTTTGGTTATTAGAAAAATGGATGGAGATTGAGATTATTATCAAAACTTCATCTACGATTTAAATAAATCCGACATATCTTTTAGCTATGTAATCGAAAAAGATTAAATCTTATTGGGCTTATAAAAATTCTTCTTGGATTAGCTAAATGTAAATTCTTATGATATTTTTATTTTATGAATACGGCACTGGGAATTAATCTTGCGAGTGGAAAGAATTTTAATGTAGCAATATCAGAAGATTCTTTTGTAGATCGCGAAATACTTAGAAGATATCTAAATTCATCTCAATTCAATGTTCTACCGGAAGTAAGAAGTAAGGAAGAAATATTTGAATGTTTAAAAGATACAGATCTAAAACCTGACATTCTTTTTATGAGTTTTCAAATGGATTCAGAAAATGCTTTTGATACAATTAAAGCGTTAAGAAGAGATCAACCGAATCTCATAATCTTTTTACTAATAAATAATATCGATAGAGAGGTCATTCTATATCTTGGAAAACTTAAAATCAATTCTTTTATTTTAAAACCGCTCAATAGAAATATCCTAACAGAAAAACTCATCCAACTATTAGGACGAAAAGATTTAGTCACAAAATCAATATTAGCCACACAAAAAAAAATCGTTAAATTAGATGACTTGCATATACCTTCTTTACCTAGAGTAACCCAAAAAATACTAATGTTTGAATCCGATACAGTCAAAGGAAGCACAGAACTAGAGCAAATTATTTTACCTGACAAATCTATATCAGCAGACTTATTAAGAATTGCAAACTCAGCGTTTTATGCGAGATCAAAAAAAATTCAGACGATCAAAGATAGCATTACTCTATTAGGTTTAAACACAGTGAAGAATATTGTAATGCTGCAAACGAAAAAAAATATTTCTAAAAATATTGGGTATTTAGATATTTCGAGAAAGTATCTCTTTGAATTGCCTATACTAAATGCGTTAGTTGCCTATGATCTATGTGGACCTCTGGGATTGGAATCAATACAAAATGAATTATTTCTATTAGCGGTAATGCAAAGAATTGGAATGACAGTTCTTGCAATAAATTACAGCAGTACTTATATAGAAATTTTAAATCAATATGAGAATACAAATATTGGATTGCTACAGTTAGAAAACGATGCACTAGGAACAAATTATATTGAAGTAGGAACTTATATCTTTAAAAAATGGCTAATGCCTTCTCAATTTTTTAGCATGATGAAAAATCAAAATTTTACTATGGAAGAATTTCTTTACTCAGATAATTATGATAGAATTCTTAGAGCTGCTGATATAGTCGGGCGAAAAATGCTAAGTATCCCTGTTCCAGATTCAGAAATAGATATTCTTCATTCAACCTTGAAACACTATAAAGCTCCCCAGGATACAATGAAATATTTTGGACAAGAATACTACAGTTCAATAAAATCGCATCCTTTCTTTGATGTTACATAAGATTATTTTGAAATTACTATAAAAATTTCAGAAAGCGGGTAATTTATAGTAACCAACAATATATTTAAATGCAAAAAAGTAAAGTATCACTAATATTGATAACATTGATTTTTATATAGGAACAATAAAATGAAAGCTATTTTAAAACAAAAAATAATCGAAGTTTGTAATCAAAAAATTCAGCAGAAAGGGGCTGAGGTAGGATTATCCTTTTATGCTTTTTTTGCTAACAAAAATAATGATCCAGCATTACTTATGGAGATGGCGCAATGGTGGATAATGGAAAATAAATTAGACCATTTTGAAAAAGCAACTAAGATCAAAAAAATGGTCGAATTGCTTTAAAATTTAAACGTTAAATGCTATCGTTAAATAAGAGTAATGCAATAAAAATCATTGCCTATCTAATTTGTATTTTCTGTTTTGAAAATTGTGTCACACTTTGGTACGATAAATTTGTGGGAGATCTATCCAATGGAATAAAGTTTGTAAATACCTATGAATCCAAAATTAGTTTTTACTTTGATGAAAATGATAAAACAAAATTAAGAATAAAATTAAATCCAAGGCTAGAAGAAATTATTATAGAAATCCCTGATAATATTGGCGAAGAAAAAGATATCCGATTCGATATTACAGAGAATACTAGTAATTATCTTCCAAGCAATATCCATACTGCCAATAGAAAAATAGTAAACATAAGAATTAATAAACCAAATCATCAGTACCGTTATTATATACTTAGCTATCCGATCAACCCAGTTCCAGATATACCAGATAGATATCCGACTATAGCGCTTAACGCTTATACTAAGAGCTATTCCGGTTTTAATCTATTGTATATACTTATGCCCATTCCAATAGGAATTGATATTGTTACTTCTCCAATCCAAATCCCACTTTGGTTTTTGCATCTAATGTAATCGTGTTTATACAAAAAGCAATCTCATTGGATTGAAAAACTATAAAAGATTTATAGGGCGTAAAAAAATTCCGATTAGGCTAGCAATATTTTTAAATATAGGTTACCGTTACTCTTAGAACGATAAATTTTAAAGTATTAGCAAAAGTTATTTTCAATCATTTAGGAGAGTTTATGGAAGATATAAATATTTGGTTTCTTTTAGCAGGTTCAGCGGGAATTTTTACTGGTATTATTCATTGTTATATGGGCGAAACCCGTCTCATAAGTCCAGTTTTGGCTCATCCAGTTGGTGTTTTGAAAGGTGTAGTAAGGCAACGTATCCTACGAAACGCATTTTATTTACCAGGGATCTATTGGGCTATAATGGGTGTGATGATAATTGCAATGGCGTTCTCTAAAAACCCACCCCTATTACCACTTTATTTTGCTCTTTCGATTTATATGTCTGGGCTTTTCGCAAATTTACAGGCAACGCGAGGTTGGCATATAGGTTGGTTCTTACTGCTTTTGGATTCTGGTTTATTATTAACTGGAATATTACAGGGTTAGAATACATGAATATTAAAATGGAAAATGATATTGAAAAACTACGTGAAGAAATCAAAGCCCTGAAATTACCTCATGAGATTACTGCAAGTTTACCCCCGCCTTGCTTTGAAGAAATGGACGGAAAATTTGAAAGATATGTCCACCGTAAAAGTCTCACAGCATCTTATTTGGCAAAGCCTCATTACACTAATCCAATGGGAAGTATGCAAGGCGGGTTCATCACTGCAGCGTTCGATAACACATTCGGTCCACTAAGTTTGGTTACTACCCGAACAGCTACGGTAAGTATTGATCTAAATACCCAATATATGCGTCCAGTAAAAATAGGGCAAAGATTGACCGTGACAGCCGAGGTAATACTACGTGGTTTTTCCTCAATTTATCTAACAGCACAGGCATTCAGCGAAGCAGGAAAATTAGTCGCAACAGCCTCGACGAATATGCATATTATTCGGATACAAGATTAATAGGCGCTTAAAATGATTGACTCTTTTCTCCACGAACTCTGTGGTTAAAAAAAATTGTTCAAGAGTTTATTCATTTAAAAAAGGGAGACACAACCGTGCATCTCCCCAAAAAAATCATTATCCGTTACGCCATCAACAGGGAGGATAATGATTGTCGTAAGGCTAACGCAGTGTATACGCTTCGTATAAGAAGAGTATATATCAAATAGCCCCTAGCTAGGGCTTCAAACATAGGGCAGAGATGGGTTCCCCGTCAGCAATTCCCGTTTCCATTAAAAGCCAAGTAAAATGAGTGAATACAAATAATATTTCCGTAAAGTATTTGTACGAATAAGATAATATTGGCTAGTGGAGAAATGGGAATTACGAAAGAAGCAAGAGAAACGGGATTTGATTTTTCGGCGGATGGATTGATTGGTTATGTTAAGGAAAAGTTTGGTCGGGTGATCGACAATCGAAATCTACCGGATGTTGAAATTTCTTTAGAGGATGCGTTGCAAGCGGTTTATGCGATGTTTGCGTTAAAAAGTCCATCTCTTTTAGAATTTGATAAGGAGATAAACGCGAATTCGAATATAAGAAGTATTTTTAAATTAAAAAGAATACCTTCGGATACGCAAATGCGAGTAATACTAGATGATGTATCGCCAAACGGAATTCGTCCGCTGTTCAAAGGATTATTTGCAAAATTACAACGAGCGGAATTGTTGGAACGATTTCGTGTTCTGGGTGAGTATTATGCAATTTCAGGAGATGGAACGGGATATTATTCATCGAATAAGATACATTGTCCTTCATGTTTGGAGAAAAAAAGTGGTGGTGAAATAATCTATCACCACCAGATGTATGCGGCAAATCTAATGCATCCTGATCTAAAGGAAGTAATACCTCTTATGCCCGAACCGATCATCAAACAAGATGGAAAGACTAAGAATGATTAGCTCTAGCGTGAATCAAATGCCGCAAAGAGATTTTGGAATGACTTCAGACGTGAGCATCCACATTTAAAAACCATTGCAGTTGAGGATTCTTTATTTTCTAACGGACCGCATATTTCAGAATTACAAAGACTGAGAATACATTACATCATTGGAGCAAAGAAAAGCGATCATGCTTATCTTTTTCAACATGCACAAGAAGCAAAAGAGCGAAATGAATCAATAGAATAGAGGCTAGAATTGAATGGCAAAATTCATATATTCAGTGCAGTAAATGGATTGGCGCTCAACGAATCGAATAAAAATTTAAAAGTTAATTTCATAGAATACTGGCAAGTGAACACTAAGACAAAAGAAATTCTGCATTTTAGAATGCTCAATAAAAACTTGACGCGAAAATTAGAGGTAGTTATGGTAATAAGTAATGGGAGCGCTAAAGATGAAGAAAATCTTTATATTTTTTCTTAGTGGTATTGCTGGCGGAGTTTTGGCAATTCTTATCGGTCCTTTCTTGTTAGGTCCAGCGGGAGGTGGCGGTCCAGTTGCAGGTGGTGCAGGTATTATTATTGTATTATTACTCTTGGGCGGTGGGTTTATCGGTGGAATTGTTTTGATCTTAATTTTTTATGCACTGCAAAAAAACAATTAACCGAAAAGTAATTGATTTACTTCACTCAAAAATTTTATCCAAAAACAATTCTTCCATTCTATATCTGTATTCAACTTCTCCCACAATTCTATCCTATTCTAATTCCGGACATTAAAAGCTTAAGGCAAAATCGGACTTTCGTTTTTCTCATAAACGATGACTTTTGAACTATACGAGTAAAATTTTTAGAATTGATTAAACCATTTAAGCAAATCAATCCAAAGTTTTTTCTTTTGACTCGGTTTTAAAAATCCATAATGTCCAATCTCTGCTTCATCGATTTCTTTGGGATGAATATGCCTATGCGTTTTTTTAAGATTCGAAAATTTCGCTAACATTGAGAAAGTTGATTTTGCATCGCATACCTGGTCGTCTGAAAAAGTAAAAGCTAGAGTTGGAACTGTATAATCTTTTATGAACTTTCCATTCGGTTGAAATGAATCATCCTCTATGAATTTTTTCTTTAAGCCAGAGGCTGCCCAGTCGAGGGCAATATTACCAGGTAAAGGAGCACCGGAGTAAAATTTGCTGTTACCTAGGATTCCATTTTTTTTTACAATTCTTGGAATCCAAAATTTCCAGGTTAAATACAGTCGAATATTATTTGGGAATGAAAATGAATTAAAATATCCATTCGGCATACAAATAAAAACTAAACTTTTCAGATTTTTTGTAGGCGGAATAAATCCAAGCAACCAAGCCCCGCCACTATGACCGATAATATGCAAATCTGATTCTGGAAAACGTTTTTCGATGTAATTATGCAAAGCGACCATATCTAAAGTTGCCCAAGAATGCATTCCATCATGAACTAGTTTTGGATCTCCCGATTCGCCAATCCCGCGATAATCAAAAATGAACACATGATTTTCTTTAGATAAAAACTTGGCAAGGGGCGAATAAAATCCACACTTTATCCCAAAGGCTGGATGTATTGCGATGACGGGGGGATTTTTTTTATTCTCATTCTCGCAGGGGAAAAATTTCCCTTTCAAAATATAATCATCTTTTGCTTTAATTTCAATGGATTCGATAGTCATGCTCTTTTCCTTAAAAATAGTTTGACCGAAAGTTTAAAGATTTTTAAAGTGAACCAATCAGTCTACATTCACAATTGTAAAAGTGAACTGACTAGTCTACTATTTTTTTGAGGATTATGAAAGCAAAAGAGAAAATTTTACTAAGTTCATTCGATTTATTTCGAAAAAAGGGATTTTTACAAACTGGTATTGCTGAAATTTTAGAAAATGCTGGTTCCTATAAAAAGACTTTGTACGATCATTTTAAATCGAAAGACGAGTTAGGATTTGAGTATTTACAATATATAACAGAAAGACAAAAAGAAATCATGCGGAAAGTATCGAAGAAATCAAGTTCTATTGATGACTTTATAGATAAATGGATTAATTTGAGTTTAAGAGAACAGAGAAGCTATGGTCGATTCGATTGCCCTATAGCATTGTTTTCAAGTGAGGTTTCTCATTTAGAGCAATTTCAAATTCATTCTAAGGCTGCTATCGAATCTGTCATCGAAACAATCGAGTCTTTAGTAAAGGAAAATCGTTCCGATTTAAAAAAAATTGAACAAATAGAATTGAGTCAGGAATTATATATATTGTATTTAGGTGGATTAAAGCTATTCGCGCTAACAAAAGACAAAAAAATAATTGAACAAATGAAAAAAAAAATGAAATCCTGTTTTAAAAAAAAATAATTTTAGGAGAATAAAAAAATGAGTATAGAAAAAAATAAAGAAATGTTATTAGAGTTTTTTTACGCCTGAAAGATAATTTATTTTAGGAGATGACCGATTAATCAGCTATGATCGGTATCGTTGTCATAAATTACTTTTGTAATTTACCTTTTAACGGATATTTAATCGTAACCACATTTATTTTCTGCGATTAAAAATTCTAATAACTGCTAGAATCTCAAAAATAATTTGAGTTGCAATTGTGAATCTTAATAATTGGTAAACTATACAACTAATGTGAAAAATAAAAAATACCACAAAAATTATTTTATATAATCTTTTTTCTAAAAAATTATACAGCATTGTTTTGCCTACTTTGCTTATTTCTCGATATATATAATCTCATATCCCATCCTTATTCACTTTAACTAGCTAATACCCGTTAGTTGCATATTGATAAAGTTTGATTCCTTTATCTGTAACATCCGCACAACCGCTTACACTCAATGCTGTGACTATATTTCCGTGTCCTTGATATGAACCAATATTCGGAGTAAGGAAACAATCGTCATTAGCCTCACATAGTCCATTGTCGTTTCCAACCCCATCGTTAAGGAACTCAACTGAGTTACGGAGAAAAGTAATAGTCTCATTTGTAAATGTATGAGTTATCATATTAGAACCATTCGGACAAGCTACATTCGATGTATTCCCATTGCGCAGGACTGTATCTGTATTCTTTAAGGAAAAATCCCAGATAGTGCAGTTTCCTGAATTGCAAACACCTAAGTGTAATGTATTTGGAAATGCAACTGGATTAAATCTACCAATCCCTTTATAGAGATGATCAAATCTCACCCAATCGGTAATTGAGCCAAGACTTACTCCGTTTGCATTTCCGCTTAAACTATTTGTTGAATTTTTTGAATCGATAGCTGCGCTGCCGACGAAGGTATTGGAAATATTAGTCATATTTAAAGAATTTATAATGTCTGATGGAATCACGCTAACACAGCCCGCTGTTAATCCACCTACGCTTACAGTATTCGTGCAATTTGTCCCTCCGGTTTTAATAATTCCCGTAAAATAGGAACTCACAGAATTTAAACTTATCTCAGCTGTCGGATTGTTACTTGCTGCTATGTTTTGTATTGTAATTGAACTTCCTGAAATTAAATCAACTCCACGATTTTGATTGTTAAATACAACTACGTTCAAGAATAAGCCACTATCACTATCCACATGCCTAACTCCGTAATTATTTGTATTCGCTGCGGTAATATTTAAAATCGCATTATTGTGAGAATTAGTTTGGACTAGAACGGATTGGGCTGCGGAGCTAATTACCGTTGCATTCAAAATTGTATTATTTTTTGAACTCGTTATTTGGATGCCGTCAGTTGCCATATTGGAAACACTAATTCCATTTACAAAATTATAATCACTAGAAGAAAATAATAATCCGTCACCAGTAGACGGAGCAGAGCCAAGAGTTTGTGTTAAAACTACATCTTCCAAATAATTGTTTGATGCTGTATTTAAATATATCGCATTATTCTTATTACCCGTCAATGCACAATTCTTTCCCGCATTTTGAATCTTTACATTTTTTAATACCGAAAACTTAGATGCGGATAACAATACGCCATAAGAATTTTGAGAGCTATTTCCAAAATTAAAACTTCCTTCTAGCCAAATAAAAACTTTATTTGAAATGTCAATACCAGCAATAGCATTACAAATACCAACTGTTTGAATAGACTTAATTCCAGTAGGATTAATAAGGACAGAAATTTTATTTGCAGAAATAGAAATTGAATTTGTTAGAGTAGCTAAATTATATAGGTAAATACTCCCGGTTACATTTGGCGCATTCGTACCGCTAGAATCAATTACATTAGCCCAGATCTTAGCAGATTTACTAGTGGCTAATACTGTTGTGCCGTCTTTTACAGTAATTGAGAGACTCTTCCATGCGTTAGTTGTCCAATCAATCAAGTCCGATAAATATTTGCCTTTCATTAAGGCAGAAGAGTAAAAAGTTACGCCGCCAGTTTTTGCATTTGCCTTACATACCCAGTTCATTGCTAATAAATTGTCTGTAGCTATTAATCCTACACAACTAGATCGAGTAGGTAAATCGAATTTACGAATCTCGCCGGCGTGAATACAAGTTTTATATCCTCCTGTGTTTGCAGTGTTACAAGGAGTATCCGCTTGAGAGAAAATGTCTTTTGAAAAATCACGATTAATATAGTCATTCCAGTTTATTCCATTCACTGGATAAAGAGAAGTAACCGTCACTATGATACCCGTTGTGTTGTTGGTATCAACGCTTCCTACACCAGATGACTGAGAAATAGCAAATAAACTTCCAAAAATTCCAATAGGTGTATTTATATCAAAAGGTGATTTTTTTGCCTTTAAACAATCCAAAAACAGCAATGATATTATGCATATTAGAGCTGTTGAAAAAATAGAAAGTAAATGAGTTTTATCCGCGCTCGACGCAGGTGAAACCTGTCTACTCTTTGTATTTATCATCAACTCTATTATACTTTGTATGATTTTTTTTATCATTTTTTTTGCAATGCGGCTAATTGTTCACTCACCAACTTCGCTTTGCTCCTTTTTATAAAGTCATAGCAATGCTAGTATATCGAATGTAATTCTTTAAGCATCGCCAATTAGAGAAAAATGGTATTTCCTCAAACTTAATGATTACCTATTTAAAATAATATTGCTAGCCCATCAGGAATTTATTTCCGCCCGAAAAAATTTTATTGGGCTAAGCCGAAGCTATTCAGATCTATCGACCTCTGCTAATTTTTTAAGTGGATTTTGAATGTTTGCCCCAGATAGGGTTGGGGAATACTGACATTATTCGCTTTCTTTTGGAAGAAGCAAATAAAAACCATTTTGAGAATTTTCGCGATCGTTTGGATCAGACATCCGTATTAGTAAAGGCGCTTGGTCTTTTCCATTTTTTGTTGAGAATAATGACGCATATCCCCAATATTTCTTAGAGAATGGGAAAATGGAAAACTCCTTAAGAACTGTCGCCGAAAATTCAATCGTTTCTCCATTTATCGTGAGGCTGTATATTCCTGTGCCAACTGTATAGCTAGGAATCCACTCCAAGAAGAATAAAAGATAAGTTCTTGCGGTTTCTGTGTACCTGCCGAAAAAATCGGATATCACTAAGTTGTCGTTTTTATCAGACCAATCAAGCATTTCAAAACTATACTGAGTAATATTACGACGATGAACATTGAATATATATGGCTCTTTCGCTTTTTTAAAATATTTAATTACTTCCTCCAGTTTCTTTGGATTATATTTGTCTTTTAAAAAAGGATCAATTTGATTCGGCCAGGAATAATAAGAATCAGGTTTGGCGTATCTTTTTTTATATTGATCAATTCCTTTTATAATGGTTGTCTGGTTAAATACCCATTTGTCGTTCTGGTAATGTGAAGAATCGCTAACTGGATAAAATCCTCTATCCTCAGCAATCTTAACGATTTGATAAGTTTTACTGGTTGGTATTTCATCAAGTCGAGGCACTTTCCTTATAATAGCGGAAGTATTACATTTCATAAAAATAAATAGTAGACAATAGAGTAGGGTTAACATTTTTTTATTCGTCCTATTCACATAACAAACTTCGTATAAAGAATTTTCATCTTTAGAAATATTCTGATTTAAAATCGCGTTTTCTTTTTTGGAGATTGATTTTTATTAACTCTGATCCTGAAAAATTTTATCTCTTTGAATAGGATCGGGTAATAAATAGTAACCACATTTAGTTAAGTATGAAGAAAGATACATCTGAATGTTTGGTAAACAATAAAAGTCTTATAGGCATTAAAATAATTCCTGTCGGGCTAGTGATATTAAAAAAAATATGTTTTATTAGGACTTGGAACATTAAAGTGGCAAATTGCAATTCGCCCGCAGGTTGTGATAATCATCCTGTGGAACAAGTAAATTGGGATGATATAAAAGAATTTTTTGTCAAGTTAAATAAGAAAGAACTGGTATGAGAATGGATTCTGACATTTTTCTGTAAGCAAAAAAATATTCATTTATATAGACTTGCTGACAAAATCAAATTTTAACAAGTTCTATATTTATCTCATGGGTCAAGAATTTTCAGAATTTCATCCTGTATTTCTTGTTTTAATTCAGTATTTATGGCTTCTTTTATACTATACAATTCCCTTAGTTTTAAATTTAATTCATTACTAATTTTTGTGATAAATTCATTTTCATCCTTAGCTATCATTGCTAGATATTCTAATGAATCAATTGTAATAAAGAGCCGAGTTGATATCATCGCTATATTCAATGCATTATAAACTGATTGTAATTTTTCTTTTGTGATTTGCATTTTTTTAGTTTCTAAATTTTTGTAATACAATTTCATAATCTCTAATTTCTTTTTAAAAATCTCCATTTTACATATTGCTCAGAAAACTCTACTTAACGACTGAGGCTATAAATCCTCTCATTCTAAATATGTAGGAGCAGTCAATATCATAACTACATTATTGTCTACTCGTGTTACTGCATTATGACAACGAAATAAAGAATCATCAAAAACAATTTACTAAATTAGGAAAGAGCCTGATAGTATAGCGAGCTAACATTGAAAAATATATTATTCATTTTAATCTATATCGCATAACGTTTAAATATTTTAGGTGAACTTAGTGATCGTAACAATTTTTTTTGATTCGATTAAAGATATAGTTTACAGTTGATTAGCCGTTTGATGATTGTGTTTAAGTAGAATTTTGGGAAGCTAGGAGTAAGAAGTGAGATGCAAATTCTTAGAAAAATAAACGTCCTACTATAGCTGTTTCGTATTCATATTTATTTAATTTCTTCCCTTGTGGTTATGGTAAATAGCATATTCTAACAAAGTTTGCTAGCCCAAGCGGGATTTTTATACGCCCGAAAAGAAAATTTTTTTTCATATACAAAACGGATAATTGGTGTAAGTCTTAGCTAATACATAAATTTAGAACATTACTTTTTTTTCGGCTGACTTAAAATTCTAACAGCCTCCAAATGCCCCCTCAATTGTGCTAAGCGTAGAGGAGTAGAATCTCTATCGCATAATATTGTTTTGTCTGCTCCTTTTGAAAGTAAATATTTGATAACTTTTATACGTCCTTCGGCAGCAGCAGAATGAAGAGCAGTGCAATTGTTATTATCTCTAGAATTAATACGAGCGCCGTTCTCAATTAAAAATTGTACGACCTCATCATAGTCACCTTCAGCAGCTTTGTGTATAGGCGTTTCACCGTCATGATCTTTTATGTTTATAACTGCTTTATATTCTACCAATACCTTTACTACGTCTATATTTCCCATTTGTGCAGCCCCATGCAAAGGAGTCATTCCCACATCATATCTTTTTACATTTATCTTTGCTTTATTTTCTAATAGTAACTTAACAACATCTACATGGTCAGAGTAAGCAGCTATAAAAAGGGGAGTATTCCCGAGTTCTTGATCCATAAAATTCACTTTTGCTTTGTTTTGGATTAAATATGTTACAACCTCGACATGACCGTCTCTCGATGCATAGAATATTGGCGACCATCCGCGATTATCCAATCCATTTACGTCCGCTCCGTTTGCTATTAACTCCCGAACTATTTTCATATCTCCATTTTCTGCTGCTTTATGCAGCGCGTGTTCTACATCTTCCCCATTTTGCGGAGTGACCAAAACTATTATCATTAGCAATATTAGGATATTTCTAGTTAATTTTTTGTGACTCATTAAAATAGTATTCCCTATTTTAAAAAATATTGCTAGCCCGCGCGGAATTATTTTAAGCCCGAAAAAAAATAACGCTAAGAATTTGTAACTAAATAAAGTATGCAAATACAGGAAATAAGTTGTACAAAAGAATCTATTTTTGATACTGGCATTTATGGTATCCGAAGGAAGAACTAGAAAGGAAGTCACTAAACGGGACAACTCGTTTGAATCATTGTATAAGTCCAATAGAGAACAGTTAGAAAACAAATACAAGAAAATGTTGGCGTTGTTAGATGAGAAGCAAAAGCGTATTGCCGTGGCGAATGACGTTATAAATTTAGGATTGCGTGTAACAACAGCATCGAGACTAACAGGTCTTACGCGAGCAACCATATACAAGGGGATTGCCGAAATTAAGTCTGGCAAAATTAGTGAGGATAGAATTCGAAAAAAGGGTGGTGGTAGAAAAAAGCTGGGAGAAAATAATCCTGAATTGGTCAAAGAATTAGAGAATCTAATTGAACCGTATACAATTGGTGATCCAATGTCTCCATTGCGATGGACTTCAAAGAGTTTACGGCAATTATCCGCTGCACTGTTAGATAAGGGAATTAAAGTTAGCCACAGGGTAGTTGGAACAATTTTAGTAACTCTGAAATATAGTCTACAAGCAAATTCAAAAAGACTTCATGGTAAAGATAATCCAGATAGAGATGAACAATTTAAATACATAAACAAACAGGTTATAGAATTTTTATCTGCAAAAAACCCTGTAATTTCAGTAGATACGAAGAAGAAAGAGCTAGTCGGTAATTATAAAAATGCAGGAAGAGAATGGAGTTTTAAAGGAAAACCGGTGCAAGTCAATGATCACGATTTTGGAGCTTCTAAAGCAATTCCTTATGGAGTTTATGATATAGGGGATATTACTGGTTATGTGAACGTGGGCATAGACCATGACACTGCGGAGTTTGCAGTTGAGAGTCTTAGGCAATGGTGGAATCAAATGGGCTGTCATACATATAAAAATGCAGACCAACTTTTGATTTGTGCTGATGCCGGAGGTAGTAACGGTTACAGGTTACGACTTTGGAAATATGAATTACAAAAACTCGCAAATGAAATTGGTTTAAATATCCAAGTATGTCATTTTCCGCCGGGCACAAGTAAGTGGAACAAAATAGAACATCGACTCTTTTCTTTTATCACAAAAAATTGGAGAGGAAAACCTTTAATCAGTTACGAAGTTATTTTAAATCTCATCAGTGCTACAAAAACAACTAAAGGACTTTTTGTAAAAGCAAGACTAGATAATAATCATTATCCCAAAAAAATTAAAGTTACTGAAACTGAATTTAAATCTATAAACCTTGCACCTCATTCCTTCCATGGTGACTGGAATTATAATATTAATAAATCATAATATCGAATAACTTATTTAGTTACAATTCCTAAGTAGCACCAGTGCGCAAGATTTAATTAGAAGATTCAAGCTGATATTACCAACTGAAAGTATATTCAGAAAATTCATTACTCTGATCAAAACTTTTATTTGTTCCAAAATAAATTTCGTCCTCGTGATAAACGAGAAGTGCCCAATCTAAACTTTCCTCAAAAACACTAATATCGTCTCTATATAAATAGAATATTTTAAAATATTTGATAAATATCTTCCAAGTGAGAAGAAAAGAATTATTATCATCGATATAGAGAATGATTTTTTGGTCAAAAGAAAGACCACGTCTATAGAACCATTTTTTGATTTGTGTTTCATTTCCTTTCAAAATTTTTGCTTTGTCGATAAATTGAAATAAACCTTTTTGAAAGGGAACGTTAGTGTGTAGATGTCGAATGAAATAGGCTATCTCTTCTGTGCTCTGCAAAGTCAACGGCTTTATCTGGTTTCGGTGGACATTGGGAATCTCTGCAAAGTCTTCAAGAGTGAATTTTGATCGGAGACAAAAATCTTCAATCGATATGGTCTGACGGAGAAAATTTTGATAATTTATTTCCACGGAAGGTTCAGTTAGAAAACTTAATTCGAAAATTTCAAACTTATTTAACTCCAAAAAATCGTATCAATCACCGGTAAAATTTTCAAGGGCTACTAAACCCTTTACCCCATTGCCATAATACTAAGTAAACTAGATTAACTGGAAATATAACAATATCGATTACTATTGGAATTGGTAAAAATAGCAATACACCTATATTTTTAGTAACCAACCAGTTATTGGTTATTTCCTGGCTTTCATGATGATAACTATTTGTTTTAGAAAGGGTAGGATAACTGATTTTAAATAAGCGATTGTGATAGTCATTATATAGAATCTTTAAAAATAATTTTTTTCGTTCAGGACTTTTATCAATGACCGGAATTCTTTTAAAGTTATCATGGAATATTCGTTTCCCAAATTCCTCTTCCATGATACGGTCATCGTTATATCTAAATTCAAGTTTTCTAGATTTTTTTAGACATTCAGCGAATGAAAATAAGGAAGGACTACAAACTAAAGTTCCATATTCATTATAATGTAATCGAAAGAAATCAGGTGTAGTTCCAACTTGGATTTCAAGAGAGCTTACTTCTTGGATTGTTTCAAAGAAATCATAACAAGGTTCTCCTTTTTTAGGCGATAATTCTTTGCAAAAAATCTTTCGCAGCCCTTTTACAGTATTCTTAGAGCTATCATATTTCTCATCATCATGAACAAAATCGATATATTCCTTTACTTGAATATCTACTTCCTCTCCGACATTTTCTGGAATTTTTAATAGGACGACACCATCCCCTGGAAGTGTAAGCAATAATTTCTTTTTGTCATTATCTTGCATCTGGATGAAGGCTTTTTCTGGAGGGATTCTAGATCCCTCACAAATGCTTAAATAGGTCATTGTTGCACAATTATTAAATAAGAGGATTAGTAGATAAATAAATTTTTGCATAATATTAATGTAGCGCATATTGTTCTAAATGGTATTCTTCTTCGGTTTGTCCTGACTTGTAAACAATTATAAAATTATCCACTACACTTTTTCCATGCTTGTCGAATAAAAAACTTAAATTCCGTTTAGATTCTTTCATGCTAATTGGTTCATGAAATACTTCCAGATATTTACCGCTTACTTTTCCTAGCGGCGTTGCTCGAAGAATATATCTATTATTCGCTACAGAGATTTCGACAAGTACATTATTGACTCGGTCAAATGTAATAAAAAGATCGGAACCATACTTGTTAAATTCACCTGAAAAATTCTTGCTTACATAGTCCGTGGAAATGGATTTTAATAATTGAGATTGCTTTTGATAATAATAACGTAACTCTAATGTACCTAGGACAGAAAAGACAGCCCAAATCATCAAAAAAAATAACGCAATAAAAATTGGAATACAACCCCATATCAATTCATTCTTGCTGCCAGAACGGGAAAGAACAAGAGAGATAATTAATCCCACAATTGGAATTGCTAATAATGTTTTTTCAAAAATATAAGAGCGTCCATATGACCCGTGGAGTGACCCCATTTCTCTACCATATAGATAGGCAATATAGTATAGAATATATCCAATTGTGAGGATAATTCCGATTAGATTTAAAATTAATACACTGTGATTTTTTATTTTCTGATTCCTTTTATCGGGTCTTAAACAAATAAGTTTAGTGATCGTATCATCAGAATCTAATGTACTGAAATTTATATGCGATACCTATAATTACTTAAAATTATAATTTGAATTGGTGATGTAATAATATCAATTAGAACTGTAAAAGGCAGAAATACATACAATAATTTGAATCGTGAATAGCTATCGTTATGTGCATACAATACTATTTCTCGTATTCGTTTACCAGCTGGATAACGTGGATAACTTATCATATAATGATAATCATCGGCAATATAATTTGGATGCCAAATCGTTACGGGTATCTTTTCTGTCCTTGCTCTTGGCATAAAAAAGTCTGGCTCGAAATCTTTTAAATGTACAAAGAATTCCTTTTCATAATCTGCAGAGCTACTATTTAAATTCAGCCTACTCGATTTTTCAACACAATCACTTTGATCCATAATACTATGACCTTCGCAAACCAGAATTTTATCTTCATTGTAAACTAAACGGAATAGATCATCTGTAGATTCCAATGATCTTATTGACTTGATTGATCTAATAAAATCACTACAATTATTAGCGTCATTGCCACCACAAAAAACATGTATTAGATCATTAAACAGCCCACTATCAACTTTTATGCTGGAATTGAATATTCGAGAATCAAATTGTTTACGATCGAAGGGAATATCATGACGAGTATTATTTTTTTTATCGAAAATAATATCCTTTTCCGTGCCAATATTATCTGGAATTTCTATGAGAATTTCATCTAACTTTGGATTTAATTTCACATGCAATTTTGTTTTATCATTTTTATCTAAATAAAAGCTGATTTTGGTTTTGTAAATGGGGGCATTTTTTCCCTGTGACAGTGCTCTAACGTATGCTTCATATTCTAAGGTTGCGCAATTTTCTAGGCATAGTAAGCAAATTAAGTATAAAATTCTTTTCATATTACCCATACTGATTTTTAATATTTCCAATTTTTCAACTTTTAACCTTGTTGGCAATTAGTGGCTAATTAAGATAATCCATCACTATATTTTTTGGGTAATATTTATTATCACTTTTAGTTAATTTACTCCCATTAATTGAATAGATAATGGATTTATATTCACTAAACGACCAGTTATTAAAGCTGATCTCTGTTTTCTAATAATATCTATGAATCCAGACATTGTAATTGTAGTAAATGCTTTAATTTGAATTTTGTCGATTGATCGGAGATTTACAAGTATAGGGGACTGATTTTTAAAAGCATAATATTTTAGTTCTTCTTGGGATTCATACCTAGCTCGAAATTGATAAATTTTTCCTAAATCGGATTTTTTTGCATCATGAATCGAGTCACTTTCTATTTTCCAAGAATATTTTGATGCTTCCTGTTCAATGGAATTAACTGCTACATTAAAACCACTTTCAAAATCATTCTTTTTAAAATGGGGACTCATTTTATTGATTAGTAATCCAGCATCTTCATTTGACATTATCCACTCTAAGCCATAGCCTAACTCGATACGAAATTTTCCTTCCTCTTTTGCTAGCAAGATGATGCAACCATTATTAAGATACTTCTGTCCGACTTCTAATTTGTTTGCCAATTTTGTTGTGTAATCATCTATATTTTCACCGTTTAGAGATTGGAGGGTAACAACAATTATTTGCACCGATGTATCATTTTCAATTTGTTTCAGTTTTTCTTCTGTTTTTTTAACAAAAGCTGGACTAACTAAATTAGCCTGATCTCCGATATACTCTAGCTTTTGGCTTTGAACAGAAGCACATGTGTGAAATATAATACAAAATATTAATATAAGTTTTGGATTTTTCAGTTTGCACCTTTCCCGTTTCATCCTTGAACCATCGCATATTCTAATAATTTTTACTCGCCATATTAGAATTTTTTTACGCCTGAACGGTAATTTATTTTAGGTGATGATCAATTAATCAGCTATGGCGAGTATCGTTGTTATTAATTATTTTTGTAAATTACCTTTTAACGGATATTCAATAGTAACCACATTTATTTTCTGCGATTAAAAATTCCAATAACTGCTAGAATCTCGAAAATAATTTGAGTTGCAATTGTCAACTAATTTTACATTAAGCAGATGCTTTCGGATTATCCCTATCTTGTCGCCAGCACTCCAAGACTTTCTCGTTCTTTCTTTTACTTTTTCCATCGCTATTCTCCTTTTTATCCTCTGGAGCTTAGCTTATTTTTACTACCCTAAAATTCCGGTTTCATCTGAACTAAAACAATCTATCTGAAACACAGCGAACTCCCATAGTTGCCGTAATAGGAAATACATACGCAGGTGCGCCATATATACTATTATGCGTATGCAAATGAAAAGTCCAAGCGGTATTTTCACCAAATTTTTCTGAAGTCCAATACTGATAATTTCCATCTGCTTCCCATATATTACTTTTTCCTATGTTGAATTCTGCGAAAGAAGGAAGTCTCATACGTAAATTCATACATTTTTGATTTGCTGCATTCCAATCCATATTTCCGATAAAATCGCTAAAAAATAAGGAATTTTCTGTACTGATTTGAAAAGAAAATAAGAATAAGAATAAGAATTTTTTCATTGAATGAGTTCTTTAAATTTCCATCTCACTGCCCTTATACCTGAATTGTAATCAGAATAGGAATAATGTACTTCAATTTTTATTCCTAGTTTTAAATATTTAACTTTTTCAAATGGGACGAATAACATAATATTCATGAAGGCATCTTCCTCTCTAAGCCTTACACAGTTCTTATATGACTCAGAAAAAATTTTAACTTTCAAAGTGATATATGTACACTTTGAATTTTCTTCTTTCGAAATTTCAGTATCCAGATTTTCTAAAATCTCTACACCAACATCACATTCAGTGTGATAACTACTATATATAGGTAGTACAAGACTAAGATAAAATAAATAGCCAATTCCAAATTTCATTATTTAGGTAGCTATCGTTCTAGAAATTTTGTCAATCCCTAAAATATTCCGCTGACCAACCAAATCTAAAATATCAGAATAATCATACACTATTTCATAGAGATAGTCGAGCGACCCCCGTTAGGGTTTGAAAAAACTCTAACGGAAAAAAACAATCTCAAAATTCTTCAAGGTTAGAAATATTTCCTACGGTTATATCCTCGACTTCTTCGTCATCCTCTGAAAATTCTTCTGATTCCAATACTGAATATTTATTTTCTCTTAAAAACTCAGTCAATTTTTTAAGTGGATTTTGAATGTTTGCCCCAGATAAATCAAAATAATTTTTGTTTAAATAACCCATATGCAAATCTTGCGACAAATCCTCAGGTATAAAAAAAGGATCACCGGAATAAATTTTTTTCAATCTGATGTCAGTGTCTGTAAAAGATAAAAGGGAATATTCTTTCTTTGAAATTTTTATTTTGATTTCCAAAGATGGTAATAGATAATAGAAGGAATAATTTCCGCCCCCTTTCCCATCGCTAGAAATATATTGAGTCCAGTAAATTTTTTTAATCTTACAGGATTTAACTTCTTGATTAGAGAAGTATTGAAAATAATCTTTTGTAGTACGAATCAAAATTCCATTTTCAGAAAAATAATAACCAAGCTTTTTATTTTTAATTAATTTTCTGTTATCGTAAAATTCTTTTAATGTTTGCATTAAATTTCGAATTGCTGCTGATGCAATTATTAACACGATTATCGTCGCTAGAATGACTGATACATCGTTAAAGTCATTCCAGTGCAATGAGCGTCCAAAGAATATCCCATAGATGACGGTGGAAACGCAAAAAATTAAAACTAAAAATGTAATAATAGCCGTCAAAATAAAACTATTTCCAAATTTAAAATCATTCCCCCAAAGAAAATTATAAACTCCGTTGCGGAAAGGAATATATAAAACTGAATCTGGTATATTACCCCTTAACATTCGCAATAGAAATGGATCCGTTTCTATTTTTACTTCTCTAAGTAATTTACCGTCACGAAATTCTATCATTTTTTTATAGGGAAAGCTAGCATCTTTTACCACCACAGGCGTAAAGAAGATAGAGATAAAAACGAATGAATGCTGGTATATCTCGTATTAGCATAACAATGTCAGCAGAAAAGGCCAATGGCAATAAGGGAATTAATCCTAGCCTCATTGTATTATTCACAAAATTATAACTCTTTATTTCTCCTATATATATTGGAAATTTTATGAATTCCAAAGGTAATTTTTGGGATAAGGATGGTCTAGAAAAATAATAAAAGTTTCTTTTAAAGCACTGGTTTGTTCTTCCAATGCATGGGATTATTACTAAGAAATGATTATCCTCAAGCTTGGTAGGAATAAGTTCGTATATTTTACTATCATAAATTTTAACTCCTTTTTCTTCAAAATAAAGTGGACCACTTTTTATTGTATAATCACAATTCATCTTAGACTGATGTTTAGAATACACTATGCATTCATGCCATTTTCCTTTTTTAGAGACTAGCCAATAAATCATGCGCTGATCATCAAGTTCTGTTATAAAAACTTTTTCAAGATCGCCTATTGAATATTTAAGCATGCACTCTCTATATGTTGGATTTCTAGTAGCTGCAAGACATTTTCTCATAGGCTTAGTTGGTATGTAATCTGGATCATAAAAATATGGTAGGAAATAACATTTTTTAGTTCTACCTGGACAATAAAATTCTATATAATCCATCCGTGATAAATCTAGATGGGAAATTTCTTTTGGAGGCCGAAATGAAAGTTTTAAGTCAGGGAGAATAAAAGAACCTTGTAAGGACATATCTGGTTCTAATTCAATTTCATTATCTGCCATTTCTCTATCTGCCAATGTTAGATCATTATTAAGATTCTTTATCTCGAAAAATTGGTTTTTTTCCAGTTTTTTAGAATATTCTTCTAGCTTATATTTATCTTTTGGTATTTCCAAGCTCACTTTTACAGAGAAACCTTTTATTATTGACCAAGGAGTCTTCATATTCGTTAAATTATCATCAACTAATTGATATTCGAAAGGTATTGGCCTAATTGCATCCAAAGTTTTGTAAGTATAAGAGTGAGAAGAACAGTTTATAAAAAAAGATAAGATGAAGTAAAATATTAAAGCTAAGTTTTTTTTGATTCTCGTTCTATGAATTTGCATATTACCTATCTACCATCCTATTTATAAATTTTATTGTTAACATCTTCTTGATAAAGGCTAATCGTCAGTAACTCATTCAATCGCCTGAACAATTTTTCCCATTTCGTAAAATTTATTTCCATTGCTATTGCGTTCTTTCTAGCACTATCAGAAATTTACATTTCACTTTTTATCTCCATTCCATTCTCTTTCAATTATATCAATTGTCTTTTTCACATTACTGGTATACATTTTGTCAATAATAGATTTTTCCAAATTAAACCTTTCAATAAGCATTTCAAAAAATGCTTCTGGTTCTATATCGAAATCACCTGGTATAGATTTCAACGTTGGCCTCTCGACATATACCGTTTCAAAAATATCATATACCTCGTATTTAACTTTATCACGGATTGATCTTTTATCATTCGTGAGAACTTCTTTCATTGATTTCTTCCTTTGAAAAATAATTCTCTAATGCTTCAATAGCTGCTTTTTTTAGAAGTCTCTCCGGACTATTCAGAGCTTCCCTTAATTTCGGGATAATAGCTTTTCGCCCATTTTTCCCTAAAATTTTAGCACAGTTAAACGATGTGAATTCACGATCGAAACGCAGAGCAGCGCATAAATCATTGTCATATTTCTCGGGCAAAGGTACCATTTCAAGAAGCTCTATTGATGCCGCGCCTCTTACCCACCAGCGCTTATCTTTTAAAAGAGGTACTATAACAAAGAGTTCATCTTCTTTTTTATTCTCTTCCGGTACATTCTTTAAAGATAGATGAACTGTCTGCTGATAAATAGTCACTTCCACAACTATATCACCATAGGACTTTTTTAAAATCTTATTTAAAATAAGTATTTGAAACATTGAACTCTCTATTTAATAATCCATTTTTTTACTATTATCACTCAATACCAAATTCAATTCTTCGATTTCTTGCGTTAGACTCTTCGTCAATGGAATTTACTAAAGGCTGACTGGAGCCTACACCTTTTGCAAAAATCTTATTCGCTAAAATTCCTTTCCCCGACAAATACATCTTAACCGCTTCTGAGCGACTTTGAGAAAGGATTTTATTCTTATCTACTGCCCCTGTTAAATCGGTGTGACCTGTAATTATTAATTGAGTAAATTTTTCTTTACTCAAAAAAGTTGCAACTTGGTCTAGTGCATTGTGCGACTCTACTAAAATTTCTGCAGAATTTTTATTGAAGTAAACTGAATTTAGAGAAAGTTTTTTATTTTTAGAAAAGTTTTTACCAATATCCTCTGCATCTACTTTAGAAAGACAAGTTGCATCAACTGAGCGCATCGTGTAGAGACCGCCAATTACATAATGCACTACGAAATCAAAAAGTGTTCTCTGAATAATAATTGACTGAATCCCATTTTGGCATGAAATCTCACGAGGTTTTGAAACTTCATATTTGCCCCAAAGAACCGTTCCATATTTTTGAGATACTTCTTTATTTAACTGCGGATAAAACCCCTTATTCTCCATGTCAATAACCAATACATGACATCGAAGTAGAAAAAATATTGAAATAAGCACAGTAAGAATTCTAAGTTGCATAATTGATTTCCTTTAATTGCAAGTGATTCGAACAGTTCGTGGAGAGTAGATAAATGCCGTTAGTTGCTCGAGAATTCCATCCATGAAAGTATATAACTGATGAATTTCGCGAATTCCCGTTTCCTGACAGAATGTTGATTCTTTGATTACAAATTTTCGAGGAAACAGTCCACCTAGATAGTAATTATGGTGAACTTCGAATATTTTATTCGTGGGAATCTTCTGCGGATCGACTAACGCAAGTTTGTCTTGCTCGCATTGTTTTGAATTACTATTTTGGCAACTCGCAGGTAAAGGAGCGGCAACTTGAATACGAGCATGCTGACAACTGATGGCGAGAGCAGATAATAACAAAATACCGATCAGCATTTTATGAATGCTGACTGTTTTTTTCGCAGACTTATTGTTCAACACAATAGACTCCGAATGTATTGGTGCAATTGTGAATTACGCCTGCATCGATTGAAGTAATACTAGTATTATTAGGATTAGCCCCTTGTGCGCCGATTAAGGCTCCACTTGTCCAATTATCACAATTATTTGGGTGAGGCGACCAAGAAGTATCCGTAACAACGTTAATTCCAGAAAAAATATTTGCAAAACTTCCTAAAAAAGAATTCGTTAAATTTCCGGTAGCAATCGGAAAAACGGAAGAGGCATTCGTAACACCGATGACAGTAATACCATTTTGTCTCCTATATTGTTTATTTGGTTTTAATACCCAATTCGTATTCTGATTTCGAATTGTAGTCCCACCAGATGTCATAATCATTGCTCTATAGTTCGAAGCAGGAAGACCTGCTATAGCCGCACCTACATTACACTGAGCATCTATACCTGATATCCCATCTCCACTAGCACCCACATATGAGCCGAAGTTAGCCCCTCCACCTGGCGGAATGCTTGGTCCATATGTAAGAACATAACAGAAAGCCGCCGCAGTGCAAGAAGTTGCAATTACGTTCACTGTGTAATCTTGAAAACTACCATCCTGCGCATATACCGTGTATACCACCGAATACTGTAAATTATTAGAAGTAGAACCGCTTGTTTGAGTAGTCGCACCAATCTTTACGGAAACGCCTGTATGTGTGAAGGAAGCAATGAGAGACGTTAGATTCGTAGCACCGGGAACAGTTACTGTTATATTTGTTCCCGATATTGTTCCCATTGCAGCAGGTGCAACTATATTAAAAGAAGTCATATTCTTCGCAGAAGTAGAAACAGGTAAAGGAGTTGGAGAAGGCGATGTTGGTGTAGACGAATCTACAGTTGTGGGTACATTTCCAGACTCAGACCTGCTCGCTAGTAAAATCCCAATAATAACTAATCTATTATCGCTTTTGCCTGAGAGTGTGGTTTCCAACGTGTGCTGTAAAGCAGGCCAGCCTGTACAATTATAAAATATAAGAAAAATGATAAACAGTTTTTTTTGCATATGAGAACAATAACAGAGATAGATGCATTCTGCTAGCCCATAAGGAATTATTTTTAGTCCAAGCGGGTTTTGTGGTTTTAAAAAAAGATTTTTACCAATTGCCTTCCAAGTCTTAATTGCAAACTATCTTACGTATCATATGATTATTATCCTCAACCAAATAAACAATTCCGTTACTATCAATGGCTATACTAGCACCATTCGAACCATTAAAGGTAGCTACAGTTCCATTACCATTAGCAAAGCCCACTGCTCCTGTCCCTGCTAAAGTAGTTACTTCTCCTACTGATGATATCTTTCTCACTTTGTTATTTCCGCTATCCGCAACGAAAAAAGTTCCGTAGCTATCAATTGTGATACCCCAAGGGCTATTTAAACTAGCCATAGTTCCCTGTGCATCAAAGGATCCGGCAGCGTTAGATGGTAACCCCACAAAAGTCGAAACATCTCCCGTAGGAGTAATTTTTCGTATTTTGTTATTTCCGCTGTCGGATACATATATGTTTCCACTAACATCTATTGCTAGCCCTTGGACACCATTAAAACTGGCAGCCGTTCCATTAGCATTAGTAGAGCCAGAAGTATTGGCAAGCTGACCTGCCAAAGTAGTTACAGAACCTACTGGTGTAATTTTGCGAATTCTACTATTAGCATTATCCGATACATAAATGTTCTCAGAACTATCTACGGCTAATCCGGTTGGGAGTCTAAAACTAGCCAAATTACCAATCGCATTATCAGTTGAACCCCATAAATTTGTTGTAAGCCCCGCCAAAGTAGTAACCACTACTCCAGGCCTTGCTATTTTTCGAATTTTATTATTATCGGAGTCTGATACAAAAATTGTACCGCTACTGTCAACAGCTATCCCAATAGGGCTGAAAAAACTTGCCGCCATACCAGTATTATCCGCAGAGCCCGGAAGGTTAGTTGCTAAGCCTGCGAATGTGCTAACCAAGCCGGATGGATCTATTAGGCGAATTTTATTATTAAATGAATCAGCTATAAAGATTATTCCATCACTAGCAATCGCGATCCCATTTGGATGATTAAAACTAGCTGCAGTTCCAAGCGCATCCGTAGATCCTGCAACAGTTGACCCAGCAAATGTTGAGACTACTACGTTATTATTCGCATGGTTAGAGCAACCTAACACGGTAGAGCTGACGGGAGCAGAAGGGCTAACGAGAGTAGGAGGATTAGGAACCGTCGGTTCAGTGGAATTTGGGCTAGCGGATTCGACTGATTTGGTCGCAGAATAAATTGGCAAACTAGCAATTATTTTTAGTTTACCCTGTCCTTCCATACAAGAGAAAATAGAAAGGAGTATCATTGGAATTATTTTTTTCATAAAAAACACATCTCACGCATTGTAATTATAATTTGCTTTTAATCTAAAAATCCTGGGATTTACTTTTCTAATGGGACAGCTGCGTAAAGGGCAAAGAAAAATAACTCACCTGGAGCTTGGCAGTAGCTTCTCCTCCACGTTATTCGCGTCACAGCACTAAATCTTATCTTTTTACATAGCTCCAAATGAACCTAAAGTCTTTTCTCAGGTGTTTTTACATAGTTTACTTGCCGACTATCTGACTTTTTAATTTTCCAGCAGCTTCAAGCATTGTGCTCTTAATATCCTCCGTCACATTAAAATGAGTTAGGGTTGTTAATAAATAAAAAGCAACCTTAGCAAATGCTTCCTCTGATATGTTCAAGCCTAAATGTGCTTTTTCCATTGACCTACCCGTAAACGCCGGTCCTCCAGCAACAGCAGCTAGAAATGTAGCCTGATGTTTTATTAATCCCTTTGTATCTTTGCCTTCGAAATAAGGCATTAATAGTTCATCCTTTAAAACCAAACTATAAAAATGCTCCGATACAGCTTGAAATGTTTCTTCTCCACCTAATTGTTCATAAATTGTCATATTTTTCTTCCTTAATCTTGTTTTAATATTCGAAATCTTGAAACATGTTCCATATTTATGGAATCGCAGCAGCGCCTATATCGATTGTTGTAGCAGGATCCCGAATCGCTTTAATGCTCTGAATCGGATTTGCATGGTTAACACGGCACTCATAGCAGAGTAGTTTGGATAATTCGACAGGCAAAGCCTGTCCTTTCCCTTTAAGAGTTGTCTTTTCTACATCGGAAGTTGCCAGTAGTGTAACAGAATTTACTGGAGACGTTGTTCCTTTAATAAGGTTTGAAGTTCCATTTAAAATCCCAGAATCGATTAACCCCAAATTCTGAGGCTCGATAATATCTGTTCCTTTTTCCTTCCACTTATCTGTAATCCAATTTGTGCCTAGGTTTACGACACCCATATTATGACGCATTAAATATGCGTCCACTGTCTGATTGAATTGATTCGGGACAGTTTCAATATGAATCACATTATTATATGCTTCGATACTTGATTTATTCGTGAAGCTAGATCCTTTGCCTTGATCAAAGATTGATAAGCGAGCTGTTCCCTTTCCATCCGTTCGATAATCCGCAGTAACTACGATAGTATTATTGAAGAAGAAAAGTTTTCCATGTCGTCCTAAGTATTCTCCATAGGCGTTCGTAACGTCCTGGTCTCCACCCCAATGAATGGGAGCATAAGCACCATTACCCTCAATAAAAGTATTGCGAATAAAATTTCCATACACATACGTTTTAAGATTAGCTGCTTCAGCTGCTACCACCGATTCTCTTGTCGGCATTTTATTTTCAGTAGGATACAACTTCATAAAATCATCCCAAGCCCGCGTATCAATGCTAGTGTCATAGTCCGTCTGCTCTACAAAATCAAGAACGCGAGCTGCAGGTGTAAAAAAGTTATAACGTACGATACTTCCGGTTGAACGGTCTTTGTACTGTGCTCCTTTAGCACCAACTCTATGAGGACCGAAATAATTAAACTGTAATGTCACTCCTACAGTTTGAATGTACATGCCGTGAACTCTTTCAACTTCTGAAGCCGTTGTCGCCCCGTTACCGTGTAAATAATTACTTTCTATTAATAAATTGCGGCTAGTACTTGGTTCATAATCTTTACTTAAAGCAAAGATTCCGTGACCACAGTTTTCCAATTCATTGCCACGAATGACTACGTTGTCAGCTTTATGCACCATAACACAAGCAGAGAATCCAATATAGTTGTGGGTTGCTCCCCTAACATCTGTAAAGGTATTAAATTCATTAGCTCCAGTCAGGTGCAAGCCTTCAATAATTATGTTAGCAGGTTTCTTTTCAAAATCGCCGTTCGTGATGACAATTAAATTTCTTTCAAGTGCATCACTAAATCCATTTACTAATTTATTTTCATTCTCAAATCTTAAATCAGTTCTGGTTGTTGCGTTTTCGCCAGTGATTGTTGGTTGTAAATCACCACTTGCACCGCCAAGCACACCACAAACTCGAATAGGATTTTCTACCGTGCCGGATGTACTCAATAGAATTTTTTCGGCATAGGGCGTACTTCTATAAAAGATACGCACTGTATCACCCGCTTTCAGATTATTCCAATCTACCGCGCCAATACTTGTTAAAGCCTGCCCAGGTCCTACATTATAAGTTGTTCCTGATGTAGAAGGTAGACAAGTAACTGCTTGAGGTGGCTGGGTGCACTCAGCTGCTCTAGTTTTTGATTGTTGCGGAATAAGTAAGGGGATAAATTTTGTTAATTCCTCTTTTTTACATCCAGGTAAGGATCCATACAATCGACTTTGTAGTTGACCGATAACGGTGTTACAAGAATTTCTACTCCAACATCCAAAAACTTGTAAGGCGAGATAAATATATAAACAGATAGTTATAATTTTTCTACTTTTAATTCTAAACTTCATCCTAATATGACCTCGAATTGAACTCTATGTTATATAATCATAGTTTGGTAGATTTTGCTAATCCGAGAGGAATTTTTTTCAGCCCTATCTGCTTTTTGTAAGCAAGATAAAAAAGGAAACGAAGTTTACAGATATACTGCTTGTACGTTATTATGCAGAACTTTTAATAGAAAAATGCTATTCACGCATTTTAAAACTTCCAAGTCTAATTTAATCCTTGCCGTATAATGTTCTGCTCGAACAAATGCAGGTAATCTTTAAATGAAAAGGTGAAACAATGAAACTATTCTTCACAGTAAAAGAATTATATGAAAGTAATTTTGTAAATAGATACTTCCACGAAATTTCGTATACCACAAAACAAGAAAATTCTAAATCGAATCAACATTTTATACGAATTAAAGAAAAACTTTCTAAGCTAGATTCTAATGCTAAAATACAAGTTTTAAAATTTTCACTCGAACAAGGAATTGATTTATACTTCTTCGACTTTGAATTAAACCAGCCTTTAAACTTTTCAGCCCTAGATTTCAATTTCCCTTTTACTATTTTACTAACACTTGAGACTAAACTAAAAATAACCTCGACTAAACCCCAAAATGATGAAGATGAACTATTGGGTCACAAATTTTATGAATTCCCATTCACAGTTGAAGCAGAGGAAAAATATGGGGAAAGAGTTCGGCTCCTTTTCCTTAATTTTAGTCCGACTACTGTCTCAGAGTATTTGGATATGACTTTATTTGCTCAAAATAACGAATATGCTGATGAATTTCTGCTACATGACAAGGTAGGTATGCTTTATTTTCACTTATATGAAGAGTCTTTTATGAACCAATTTCTAAAAAGTTTCGAGACAATGCCACTACAATTAAAGTATAGAAATGATTATATTCAATTTAAAATTCTAGAATTAGTTTATCATTTATTCGAATACAATAGAACGATAAATGATGCAAATCAAAAACTTCTTAGTTTAACTGCAATTAGTATTAATCGAATTAAAAATGCAAAAGAAATATTAATAGGTAATCTTGAAAATCCTCCAACTATATCACAACTTGCTAAGCAAGTTGGGTTAAATGAGAATACATTAAAGCTTGGATTTAAACAACTTTTTTCTGCAACGGTATATGGCTATTTGTCTAACGTTCGAATGGAAAAAGCAAAGTATCTCCTGAAAATAGAAAAGAAAAATGTTACAGAGGTATCATTGGAAGTGGGTTATTTATCAATGAGCAAATTCACTAACGCATTTAGAAAAAAATATGGAGTAAATCCAAGTTATTTTAAATCATCTTTAAAAACTTAGGAAACCAGAAAATGAAATAGCTTTTTACGTAAGATCAATTTCAACTTTTATTTCAAGAAAACTTTCAATGACTTGATAGTCAAAGGATAAAATTCCCTTTTGACTAAATATTCTATATAAACCAATTTTACTAGCTGAGTTTTCAGTATGAGTCATTAGTTCTTGCAGTCTTTTTATATAAAGAGATTGTAATAATTTTGTATTTTTAATTTCTTTTATTATTCTAATAAATTCATCTAGATATTGTTCCTCAGATATACAATTTGTTACTACAATTAGTATTTTTGAATCATCCAAGGTAAATTCAAAATTTACTGGTATTGATGTGTTACTGTTTTCTCTGCCATATTTAATTGCATTCTCTAAAAGTTCTGAAACAATAATTTCCACTCTATCGATAATGTCTTTCGTTGAATTCTTGAGGCTAACACGTATTTGTTTCTTTATATGTGAAATTACTGACCATGCCGGTGTTATGTCGAGACTAAATTTTGAAAATTCTTGCATACATCAAAAACCTACTATTTTCATTGATTTAAAAAAGAACGCATGAATCAATTAAAATAATTAAAGGCGTGATATTCTATAAAACGAAAACCATAGGAGATAAATACCTTTAATCTTAGTCAAATATGTCAATATTCAGCGTTAAAAAAAACGTCTATAAATAGAATTAGGTCTTTATTTAGCGTAAGAGAAATTGTTTTCACAATATAATCTTCCTTTAAGTCACGATAAGGATTTGAAATTACCCAGCTTTGATTGAGTTTTTTTGATTGGTATAGATAATTTGTAAAATACGGTCTCCATGACCAATTATTATTAGTTAAATATTTTTCAATATAAATTCCTTCTCCCTTTTTTCTTATGTAATTTGGGGATAACTGGTTCCCGTGTAAATCAGTAACATACAATCTAAAAAAATTTGAGTCAATGGAAAATATTTCAATATACGAAAGAATATCCGACCCATCAAATTGAATGTTCGAAGCGATATTCTTAATGATTTTCTCGATTCCTTCCTCCTGTAACAACTTTTGTTCAATGCCCGAATGCTTTTTTATATAAAAACTCTTTATATAAAAATTCATATTTTCCTTATACTTTTCTCTTTCAGGAAAATGATTTAAAGCTTTATCAAATAAAAAGCCTTGGATATAACGAGAACCAAAAGACATCGCTTGATTCAACTCTTCGACAGTTTCAACCCCTTCGAATAATAACGATATACCCAAATTCTCGCCAAGTTGAGAAAGACTGTAAAGGATTTCTTTATAACTTCTATCTGACAATGACTTTCTTAAGAAATCCATATCTACTTTAATTATATCTGGTCGAAAAATAGCGATTCTATCAAGATTGGAAGCTCTTGATCCTAAATCATCAATTGCAAACATAAATCCAAAACCTTTATATATTGCAATTAACGGTTTTAAAAGTTCTAAATTATTCTGAATGTATTCCTCTGTTATTTCGATTATAATTCTTTCTGGATCAATTGACAATTCATGTACTTCTTTAAATATTGGGGGTAAATCATCATTACTCTCAATAAATTTATGAAAATTCCAAAGTCTTATTGGAGAAAGATTAATGAAAAGTTTTGAATTTGGTTCAGAATTATTCTTAAAAAACTGTAAAGCTTTTCTCAATATTTGATTGTCTACGGTCTGTTGATAGGTGATAAAGTTTGGATTTTCTTGCTTATTTCGTAAATGAACTTTGGCATGAAAAAAATCACCTAATGTATGCATTTCTCCATCTTGCATTTCAATTCTGCCAAGGACCTCATAGCCATAGACTGATTTATTTTGGACTGATATGATCGGCTGAAAATGAGGAGAAATTTCTCCCTTCTTAAACCAGCGAGCCCAATCTGCCGTTGTCTTTTTTTCTATTGTTTCCATTCTAGTTATTCCGCAATAATTTAAAAATTGGTATTTTAAATTCCTGTTACAATTACATTCTTCAAAATTATACAAACTGTTTTTAGTGGCATGAAAGATGCGCTTTGCCATTCCAGATTCTTATTATAATGAACGTTAGTAATCATACCATTCACAGAGCAGGATTTAATAAACTTGATAATTGGTGGAACAGTAGAAGAATTCATAAATTCTAATTTTGTATAGTCAATCAGTATATTTTTTCCTCTTAATTGATTTGCGATATTATCCAAATACGGATTTAGAATTTCAGCAGGATTTCTTGCTTCACTTCTACCCAACCATTGGATTTTTACTTCGTCAGTCTGCTCAGACACTTTGATTTCAAAATTATCCACTTTAAATTCTTTTACTAACATTTTATATCTCCCAAAATTTTTTCGTTGCCAGCATTTCTAACCCATATTCGTCAATATGAAAATCTAAATCAAATTCACTTTCACTTACAATTCGATAAAGTCCGAGCTTTGAACCTGGAAGCGATGGATCTCTCATGATTTCTTGTAATCGTTCTAAGTATAAACTTTTCTTATTTACGGTAGTTTTTATTTTGCTCATAGTGTTCAAAAAGGAGTCCAGATTTTGATATTCCCCTATTCCATTTTTAATACTCATCAAAACCATTTGCTGATCTAATTCAAATATAATACTAATATTTGCGATTCGTGTATTCATCTCTCCGTATTTAATTGCATTTTCAAGTAACTCGGACACTACAATCATAGTAAAATCTATTTTATTTGAATTCATACCAGACATAATATTTCTAATTTTTTCTTTAACCTCTGGTATTAATGACCATACGGGAGTTATTTCTATTTGTATTCTATTTATCATTGAAGCCCCATTTCTTGCTATACTTTTAATTAGTAATGGACTCAGTATATGCTATACATGTTTTATTGACAGCTTAGGAACAATTCTTGTCCAACCAATGCTCATTTAAGGATTCATAATCTATTTTTCTAATATAGTATTTATAATTGATAAAAAAATTTGAATACTACTCTAAGGATATTATAATAAAGAAAATCGGGAAACTTATTTTAAAATATGTTTCCTCTCTATCATCGAATTTTCCCCAACTTAAACCGAATCCAATAAAGGAATTTGCATTCACTGACACTTTCATACAATTCTCTCCCTAAAGAAAAATAGTTCGAATAATCCAAGCATTTAATTAAAATTTTTATTCGTATCTAAACTTTCGAATTAACTAATAATGATAATCTATCATATTAAACAAAAAAATACTAGCCCCTAAAGAATTTTTATAAGCCCGATATCGAATATTTTCAGGCAAATTGATTAAAACATTTTTTACTCCAAAAACTCCAAAATCCCATTTTCTAAATAGTATCTAGCTCTCTTTAAATAAATCGCAGAAGCTACATCATTTGGGTTAATATCCATTACCCGTAAGAATGCCGGTATTGCTTCTTTAAAATTCTTTTCGTAGTAAAAATTAATTCCACGCTCGAAAAATTCCTTTGTCTGTGTCTTTAATTCAATCATAAAATCAGGTTGGCCATCGTAAATTTCATAGATAACGGTATATTCTGTTTTACCTTTTACTTTTACTTTATCAATATATCGATAATTAAATACTCGAGAAGGATGAATCTTTTTTAAGATTGTATCACTGATTAAAATAGATGCGTCATACACTTTAGTAAGACCCTCAATTCGAGAAGCAACGTTCACTGAATCAGCAATAACCGTTCCTTCCATTCTAGCATCTGCTCCAATAATTCCAAGCATCAAGTTTCCAGTATGAATTCCACAACCAATTTTAATTGGATCATATCCTTGCTTTAATCTATGCTGGTTGTAAATCCGAACTTCTTTTTGCATTTCAATAGCCGCTTGAATAGAATCTTCAACTTCTCCCGGGAACAATGCCATAATTGCGTCACCGATGTATTTATCAATGAAGCCATTGTTCTTCTGGATAATTGGGCTCATCCGCTTTAGATAGGAATTTAAAAAGTTAAAATTTTCTCTCGGAGTAAGTTTCTCACTTAAATCGGTAAAGGAACGAATGTCAGAAAAAAGTATTGCCATCTCTTTTTGCATTTGGTCGCCAAGCTGAATATCTACAATGCTATTTTTATTGAGATACTTTAAGAACTCTACCGGCACAAAACGGCCATAAGCCTCATTGGTCTGACTCAAGTTTTTTGAAAGAGTTTTAATTGATTTAAATGCATTGGAAAAAATTTGAGATAGAATAAAAGATTGGGAAAAGATAAATAAGAAAACTCCAAGTGGAAGCAAATTACCATAACCCGTTAATACAATTTCATTATTATAAAGTAGATCATTTATAATTGTAAATACAAATAAAACAAACCCTATGAGAGCTGCAATCGCACCTTCTTTGCGTCTGTATACAGCAAGAATAATAACATATAAAATGTATAACGAATTCAAAATTGCAATTGCCTGGAATGGATTAAGGCTTAAAGAAAAAACACTCGGCTTTGTAAATACGACTAGTCCAGATAAAATAGAATAAACTGGAAGTGTCAAATACAAAACTTTTTTATTAAATTCATTAGTGAATACATAATAAGAAAACAAAGTAAATGTAGGCGCAGAAAAATACAAGGACAGGTATTCAATTCGATACATCCAATTCCAATCTAAATTCGGGTATATAGACGTTATCCACACATCGCCTATAAAGAATAAACGAATAGATACTAAAAAACAAAAGATTCCAAATACTAGGGCTGCAATATCTTCTTTTCTTAAGAAAAACAATCCGAAATGGTAAATTGCCATGATGACCAAACTTCCCATCAAGAAAAAAATATAAATTGTATTACTTGCCTGTAAAGCTTGGAGTTGCTCTTCTTTGCCCAAATAAATTGAGTCAAATCGAACTCCCCCTTTTCGATGATGAAAATTAGAAACATGGATTGTGATTAACACGAATTCACTGCTAACAATAAAACTGCGGGTCAGGCTTAGATACTGAGGCTTCATTTCCTCTTTGGATTTTCCAACAATCCCGTTTTCGGCTAATAGCTCGTTATCCACAAATAGTCTGTAGGCTGTGCCCATATGCGGAATTTTTAAAGTAAGTATTTTTCCTTTTAAGGTTGGGGGCAAATGGAGATAAAGCGCATAAGTAGCAAAGCCTGAGCCACCAACTTTTTTCCCATCGACTATAAAATCATTCCATGAGCCGGGGACTTTGATTGTGGGAAAACGAGGAGATGTTAATTCAAGCATAGTTTCTTCCGGTGGTCTGAGTTGATTCCAGAAAAAGCGCCATTCTCCGTCTAGTTTTTTATAACCTTGACTTTGAAAATCCCAATTTGTTAAATCCATCTCTCCTTGGGGTTCTCTTTCATTAAAAACAGTTTTATCTTGTTTCTTTTCACAAGTAAAACCAAGCACAACTACAAGGAATAAAAATAGACGTAAGGTTAATTTCATTTTGACTCACTAAATAAAAAGGGATGACAAACAGGATTCAGAAATACAAAATACAAGCAAGAATATTTTTTTATACATTTAGAACTATAGAATATAGCTAATTGCCACAGAGTCACTCACGATGCATATGAATAAAAATGAAACAACTTCATTTTCCTCTGCGTCGGCGCATGCGGTGAGTTTATCGAATCCGTGTCTCGGTGGCAAATCTTATTTCTTCTTACCGAAATCCATTTCAGGAGGTTTAGAAATATCGGACGGCAAATTCTTAATATCCGCTTCATTCTCCGTAGTAAAAGAAGTTTTAGTTGAATATCCAAACATCTTGGCAGTTAGAACTGTTGGAAATTGACGAATTGTAACATTGTATTCCTGCACTGCTTTGATATAACGTCCGCGGGCAACTGCGATTCTATTTTCTGTTCCTTCCAATTGTGCTTGTAAATCACGAAAACCTTCGTTTGCTTTGAGATCGGGATAACGCTCAGTTACCACAAGTAGTCTCTGTAAAGCAGAGCCAAGTGAATTTTGTGCATTCTGAAAGTTCTTAAATGCTTCTGGATTGTTAACAAGTTCCGGTGTTGCCTGTAAGCCACCTACGCTACTGCGTGCTTTTGTGATTTCGACTAAAACTTCTTTTTCATGGCTTGCATACCCTTCTACAATTTTCACAAGTCCTGGAATTAAATCGGCACGGCGTTTGTATTGATTTAGAATCTCCGCCATATTTGCATTAACCTCTTCATCGAGTTCCTGTATGCGATTGTAACCACAATTCATGAAAAGACTCACGAGCAAAAGAATTAGGAATTTAGAAAAACTTTTTTGATTCAAGATAGACTCCTTAGTTTATTAGATAACAGTTTGCTGATTGATAGAGAAATTTCAAATCAAAAAAGAAAAGATTTTTAGCTATTTCTCAAGCATTCCTTTATTCTATCTAAGGTCTCAAGATTCCTGTTGCGGCATCTACTATGGCAATTCTATTCACAGCTGTGCTACCATTGATTGTAGTAAATGTCCCTCCAATAATAATCGCAGATCCTACAGTTGTGATAGCGTTTACGCCATTATTTGCATTTGGATCCCAGGATGTAATTACTCCTGCAAGAGTCGTAGCTCCTGCTCGATTTCTAACTTGACTAAAAAAGGATCCCGCTCCATTAAATATTCCACCAACATATAAATTATTGCCGCTTACTGCAAAGGCATTGACTGCACCCCCTGCTCCAGTTCCACCTCCTAGAGGATAACCACTGCTTGCCGCTGTTGCAGGAACTAGTCCTCCAAAATTATAAATAGTAAGTGAACAAAGATTTCCCCCAAAAGCTCCCCCTACAAATAAAACTCCACCGGTTAATAGTAATGCATTTACAGGAAACGTAGTCGTAGTCGAGCACCATCCTGCCAATCCTGCTCCAGTAGAGCGAGTTACAGCGCCCAGGTAAGTATAAGGTTGACCGCCTATTGTAGTTCCGGAAAAGTTTCCTCCGATATAAACGTTAGTCGCATCAAAGGCAAGAGCGTTTACAGTTCCTGCAGACAAATTTGGATTCCAAGTAGTTGCATTTCCAGCCGTAAGGTCTAATTCTGCAATTCTATTTCGAGCTTGTCCACCGATTGTAGTAAAAGCACCACCAGCATAGATAGTTGATCCATTATAAGCAAATGCTAATATTTGACCGCTTGCATTCGGATTCCAGGGTGTAGCCGCTCCCATGATCGGATTGATTGCTGCTGCATTGTTTCGACTTTGACCACCAGCACTTGTAAAGCTTCCACCAATATAAACAATGCCTGCATTGGTAAATATCGCATTCACTGTTCCATTCGTTCCCATACTCACCGATGATTCCAAACCTGTATCAAGATTAATAGCGGCAAAATTATTTCGAGTAGAACTTCCAACGGTTGTAAAACTTCCGCCTACAAAAAGAGTATTGCAATAAACTGCCAGAGCATTTACTATATTAGAACTACCCGATACTCCAACTCTAACCACAGCCTGTTGTGTTTGAAATGTTGTTGTTGCCTGGTAGTCACTTGCAAGCGGATTACCCAGAGTATCCTTAACTCCAGTGGAAATTTTAAATTGTAAAGTATAGGTAGACTCAACACATGGTTGGTTAATTGGTGTTATGCTCAGAGTCAGTTGATCTGTAGATAAAGATACGGTTCCTCCCATACAGGAAGTAAAATTACTAGCAGATACTTGAACATTACCCGTGCAAGGACCATCCGTAGAATTTATCGTGAGAGTAGTCAAATCCATCGCCTTATCAAATACTATGAGAATGGGAGATGAAACAGGAACGTTAGTGGAATTATTAGCAGGTGTCAGTGAAATAACATTTGGTGGAGTTGTTGATGCAGGTGCTGCTGAACTTGTTAGGCTATTTGTAGTATTTCTAATTTTAGAAAGAAAAACTAGAAAGGCAAGATTTGGATTTGTTTTAGAAAGACTACAACCATAAAATCCAATCAAAGTATAAATCAATATTGGGACAACGTAAAAATTGTATTTGTTTTTCATCTAATTTAAACCTATTGAATTTAAGTCCAAAACTCAGCTTATGCAAATTTTTAAACTCAAAATTAAACATTCATTTAACAAATCATGGTTGATGAGTAGCTATTCCCGATTAGCCATGTAAACTTTTCTAAACGCTAATACTATTTTTTAAAACTTCAGTGATTTGAGTTAAATTTTGCAAGGCTAAATTTATAATAAAATATAAATAAGTCAACTAAGAAAAATCTTTTAAGAGTAAGTGAAGTAAAATTTAGACGTCATAAGAATACATCTAGCCAAGTAAAACCAACAGGAAACAATAAGCATCATGGGGTTGTGTAAAAGCATGAATTTCTCACAGAGCGCACTGAGACCACAGAGAAAAGAATCAATAAAACCTGCATAGCTCGGCTGCTGGGCAAAGCAGGCAATGTCATAAAGATAAGGTTTCACTCAAAGCCGCTAAGACATTATGTTGCGACACAAAGAAGCAACATTGAGTTAAAGGAATTTTCAAAAATGCTAGATATTGAAAATCATAATAAATCCAAAAATAAATAACTTTTCTTAAACCCTTAGCAACTTTGCGGCTTTGCGTGATATCATTTTTCTGTGTTTACACAGTCCCTACGCACCGTAATTTCTTTGCCTATTTCATACTTCCTGTTTCGAGAAGCTTGATATGCCAATCAAATACCTTACGTAAGTTATGTGGAGTATGCTTTGTTTTGGCAGTTGCAAAAGAGTCCTTTATGTATTCGCGCATTGCATCTCTGTAAGAAGGATGAACACATTTTTCAATGATGACTTCGGCTCTCTTCTTTGGCGCCAAACCACGAATATCCGCAAGACCTTGCTCGGACACAATGATTTGTGTATCGTGCTCAGTGTGATCCACATGCGAAACCATTGGAACAAATGCCGAAATCGCTCCTCCTTTTGCAATAGAAGGTGCCATGAAAATAGATACATAAGCATTTCGCGCAAAATCCCCACTACCCCCAATTCCATTCATCATTCCAGTTCCAGCTACGTGAGTAGAGTTTACGTTTCCATAAATATCTGCTTCAAGTGCAGTGTTCATGGCAATGATTCCAAGACTACGGACGAGTGCAGGGTGATTAGAAATTTCCTGTGGGCGGATAATAAACTTATACCGTAGCTCACTGATATCTTCTAGGAATTTTTTATGACCTGCTTTCGAAAAAGTAAGAGCAGAGGTAGAAACACAACGAAGTTTACCTACTTCTAAAATATCAAAAATAGAATCCTGTAATACTTCAGTCCACATTTCTATTTCATGAAATCTTGAATCCTTTGCAATACAGGATAACACAGCATTAGCCACATTACCAACACCAGATTGAAAAGGAAGATATTCTTTTGGAATTCTATTTTTCTTAATTTCAAATAATATAAACTCTAGAATATGTTGTGCAATTAATACACTGTTTTGATCGGGTGCTTTGAATTCACCGGAAGAATCATCCAAATCAGTAAGAACAATTCCTTTAATACGGGCTGGATCGACTACAACGTAAGGTCTACCAATTCTGTCATCCACGCGGCTAATAGGAACTGACCGCCCATGAGGAGGTTGCTCTGGAGCAGTTAAATCGTGGAAACCTTTTAGTTCCATTGGAGGACGAGAATTTAATTCGATATAGATTTCATTTGCATGATGTAAATAAGTTCTACTCATTCCAGAAGATGTGGTTAACCATATTCTACCGTCAGAGGAAACATCTACTGCTTCCACAATTGCAACATCGATTGGATCTAATATTCCGTCACGGATATAATGAGCTACATGACTTAAGTGCATGTCTACAAAGTCAATCTCACCTGAATTGATTCTATTTCTAACGTCAGGCGTTGACTGAAAAGGAAGGCGCTTCTTCATACAACCAGTGCGAGCGAGAACTCCATCCAACTCGTCCCCTGTAGAAGCACCCGTGTATAAATTGAACCATGGATTTTTGCCTGCAAGTTTTTCTTTTTCAACGCGAGCAGCATATGCTTTAGGGATTACTTTCGGATAGCCGGCAGGTGTAAAACCACTCGTTGCAATTGTTCCCTGTAGCGGCATTCTATTAGCCACATCTTCTGCTGTCATGACTTTGGATTGAATAAATGGATTCATATTACCTCTTATTTTTAAAAGATTACCACCGTTGGACACAGATATGCACAGATGAAATGACTAATTTTCTTTTCTATGCCACTATGCAATGCAGTGATGTTAAATTTACTTTTTTCTAATGAATGTAATCCTAGTAAGATAGTATACATTTTTACTGGCAACTTTCTTTTTTAATTCTATACTTTATAGGAAACTGATATTTGTCATAGAATATAGGATGACCACAGATGATAAAAAAATACGATTATCCTTAATGTTTATCTGCATCTTTAACGCAGCGAACATTTAAGTATTTATAACTTTTACGAACTTGAAGACTGGAACTCTGGAATTGGTGAATACGATAAGCTTGGCCAATTTTGTCCTTCAAATAAATATCCTTATCATCTTCTAATTTGCTTAACTCATCTTGACATGAAATCAACTCTTCTTTGCTCGGAAGACGCATTCCTCTTTGCGCACAATACTTAACAGCCTCTTCCCAAACAATTTCACGACTTTTATCTAGCTTAATATCCCAGAATAAATCCCCAATTCGAATCAATTCACCCTTTAAATTATTTTCCTGAGAGAGAAGTGTCAATGCAAAGCTAATAATGATTAGTCCTAGAATTAGTTTAAAATTTTTCATAAATTAAATTTTCTCCCGATATGCTCAATACTTTCTTTGCTAGATAGACCCCCGACTACTGGAAAGCGCGGTAAAAGGCGGAGTAGCCTCCACCCGTTTGCTTAGTCGCAAACCCAACGCCTTCGCAGGTGACTGGCGTAATCCCCATCGGTGTTCATCGTCTTAATCGGTGGTAAAAAAAGAAAAGCCTACTCCTTCTTAGTCTTAGGAGCAAAGTATCTTACAAAATTGTCTGTAAGAGGTGGGAAAATTCTAGCAAGATCATAAATTTCAGGATAGGCAACGACGATTTGTTTATTAAAAAATCCTTCCACGATTTTTTCAGCCATGATAGCTCTATCGCCTACCGGCATCATTTTCATAATCACATTCTCATCGTAACCCGCACGCGCACCTTTTTCAAGAGCAGTGCTAACAGGTCCCGGGTAAACAGTTAAAACATGGAGTCCTTCATCTTTTACTTCGCCTGCAAGCACTTCGGAAGCCATACCAAAACCTGCTTTCGCACCGGCATACCAGGTAGAGCCGGGTAATGGCGTTTTGCCTGCCATACTTGCAATATTAATAATCCCACCGGTTTTTCGAGAAAGCATAGATGGTAATAAAAGCTTTATCAATTTCATAGGCGCGATCATATCAAGAGTTAACATAAGCATTCCCTTCTCCCAGCTCATCACCGAAAAATCCTCTATGATCATAACTCCAGCGTTGTTGATAAGGACATCTACTTCGCCATTATCCGCTTTGACTTTCGTTAGGACAGATTCAAACTCTTCTAATTTTGTAAGATCGAGAGGATACCCTTTGACTTTTATACCAGTAGAAGTCATTCGATCTGTAGTGAGTTTTAATTGGTTTTCATCCTTATCCAAAATGGAAAAAGTATCGTTTGGATTTTTTGAAAACCAATAGTCTACGATACTTTCTCCAATCCCTGTTGCCGCGCCTGTAATTAGTATATGCATAATGTTAATTGAAAATAAGAATAAAGTTAATCAAGCAAAAAAACTACGGCGCGTAACGGTTATAAATTTTACCACCCAAATTTAAACTTTCCCCTTCAATCTTTACTTCAACAGTTTCGGTTTTTCCTAAATCAGTGCGCTCCATAGTTAGCTTGTTGCCGGATAATGACCATTTGCCTTCCCACATAGTAGCCTCGCCTTCAGGTCCTTGAATTGGCATGCGACCGTCTGCAAAAAAATCTAAAATGATTGGATCGGGAGATGACTGCCATCCAAAGGTCCCTTCTTTGCTGACTAAAAATGCTTTTATTTCTGCCTCAGACGGTTTGCTTTTGCATCCAATCAACAAGACGGAAATACCGAGGACAGCTATTAATACTTTGATTATATTTTTCATATTTTTTCTCCAGTGAGTTTTCTATTCGCCATTTAAAAATCCTATGTAAAATAAAAAAACTAGAAAAATAAAATCAGGCTCCCTTCTTGACAATAAAATCAAATTCTTCCTTTGTAACCGGCTGAATAGAAAGTCGTGAGCCTTTTTGAATTAACCGCATTTTGGAAAGCTCTTTAAATGTCTTAATTGATTTTAGAGTCACTGGATTTTTAAATAAAGATTTAAACTTTACATCAACCATATACCATTGTGGTTTATCAGGATTAGACTTAGGGTCAAAGTAATCACTTTTCGGGTCGAACGCATAATGATCAATATACCCTTCTTTTACAACTTCTGCGACTCCCACAACTGCCATTGGCTCAATTCGACTATGATAAAACAAAACCAAATCGCCCTTTTTAACTTCATCTCGCAAATAGTTCCTCGCCTGGTAATTTCGAACTCCCTCCCAACTTCCGATTCCATTTTTTGAATTCTTTAGATCTTCTATTGAGAAAACATCCGGCTCTGATTTAAACAACCAATATTTCATAATACCTAACTTCCTTTTTATTTTTCCCTGGATAGGAATTTATTTGTTCAATTCATTCCATTGTTTCCAAATCTTCCTACAAACCAATAGTTTTCAAACTTATTTTAAACTTTAAAAATCTTTTATAATTAAAGAATACATTAGTTAATCTTAAAATACCACATACTTGCAATTCAAAAAAACTCCTTACTTAAATAATCCCACAGTGAATTAATATTTTAAAAAAAGGAAAGGATACGATAAACGAAAGAACAGTTTATATTCTATTTAATACTGGGTTTAGATTTCAATCTTACAATCATTTTATTATTTTAGTATAAGCCCCAATCAATTGAACTTTCAGAAATCAAAGATATTTTTTTTCTTCATTTACATTCTAATACATGCTTAATAGATTTGTTGTATAGGGGAAGTTTTTGAATGCAATGTCAAAAAAGACTAAAAGAATAACACCATTTACTAGATATTTATGGTCTGCTGTTCTATTGTCCATTGCTATTTCAATTTCATTCGTTTTTTACGTTAGAACTGAAAAAGAAATTGATAGAGCCAATGAGTTGAGGTTTAACTCGCTTTTAATTGCTGACGATTTGCGACAATCATCAGAAGATCTTACCCGCATGACTCGAATTTACACGATAACGGCAGACCCAATTCATAAACAATACTTTCAAGATATCTTAGACATCAGGGAAGGGAAAAAAGCAAAACCAATAGATTACGACAAACATTTCTGGACTATTATTCTAGCAGATAATAAAACACCAAATTATAATTCACAAAACAAAATATCATTTCTAGATTTGATTCGCCAAAAGAATTTCACCGAAAAAGAAATTCAAAAATTGGAAGAAGCAAAAAATGATTCTGACTTCCTTACTAAAAGAGAAATAGAAGCTATGAATCTTGTCAATAATCCAATACCAAATCTAGAGGCTAATCGAACGAAAGCGCGACTCATGCTTCATGATAATGTATATTTTCAGAGCAAAGCAAAAATCATGAATTCAATTTCTGATTTTTATGATATGGTAGATATTAGAACAAAAGATACTGTTGAAAATAATCAAAGTAATGCATTTATAATGCGCACTATCTTTATTATATTCGGGCTTGGTCTTTTTATTACTCTCTGGCAAATTTATACTTCCCTACAAAATACGTTAGGCACAAGCCTTGACTCTCTTCAGGCTAAAATAATAAGTATAGGAAAAGGTGATTTCGTCCCGAATGAAAACTTAGAAAATTTTTCTAAAGACAATATACTTGGCTGGCTTTTAGAGTTGCAAACTAAATTAAGAGAATTGGAAAAGAAACAAAAAGAAACAGCATCCAATTTGTTAAATAGCCAGAAAAAATTAGAAACTATTTTAGATAATTTAATCACAGGTGCCGTACAGATTAATTTAGATGGAGAAATTATTTATGCAAATCATGCAGCTGAAGAAATTCTCAACATCGAAAAAAATGCAATTACAGGACATTATTTTAATACAAGAGAATGGAAGCAAATTGATGAAAATGGAAATCCATTTCCATTAGAAAAACTGCCACTGGCTTTAGTGATAAAAGAACAACGCACCGTGTCAAACGTAGAGCATGGGATCATAGACGGAACAGGAAATAGAAAATGGTTAATTATAAATGCATTTCCGATTTTCGATTCTGATAAAAAAATCATAGGAGCAATTGCAAATTTTATAGATATCACTGAAAGAAAAGTTTCAGAAATAAAACTTCTGCAAGCAAAAGAACACGCAGAGTCAGCAAACCGCGCAAAATCAGAATTTCTCGCAAGTATGAGTCACGAAATCCGAACTCCTTTAAATGGAGTCATTGGATTTACAGATTTGCTTTTAAAAACACAATTAAACGAGACACAAGCCCAGTTCATGGGAATAGTATTTAAATCAGCAAATTCGCTTCTGGAGCTTTTAAATGATATATTAGACTTTTCTAAAATAGAATCTGGCATGCTAGAACTTATCGAGGAAAAAGTCGATCTATTTGAATTAATCAGCCAGGCGACTGATATAGTAAAACACAAAGCTTTTGAAAAAAAATTGGAAATATTAATTTCTATACCAGCAAATATTCCTAGATATATTTATACAGACTCTATTCGACTCAGGCAAATATTGATTAACCTTTTAGGAAATGCAATTAAATTTACGAAAGAAGGCGAAATAGAAATTAAAATTGAATATTCCATCAAAGATATGAATATAGAATCGAACGAAGCAGAGCTTGTATTTTCCGTTAGAGACACTGGCATTGGAATTTCAAAAGAGAATCAGAAAAAAATATTTGATGCCTTTTCGCAAGAAGATTCTACAACTACACGAAAATATGGAGGAACGGGACTCGGTCTTACAATCTCAAATAAAATTTTAGGGCTAATGAATAGTAATCTCAACCTTGATAGTGAGAAGAATAAGGGTAGTAAATTCTTTTTCCATCTAAAAACCAAAATTGAATTTGGCGAAAAGGTTGACCTGATTGGTCTTGAGAACATCAAGAAAATTCTAATAGTGGGAGAAAATCAAAATTATTTAAACTATTTACAAGGTCTACTAAAGCAAAAAGAAATCGCTTCTGACTTAAGAAATAATGCGATAGGAGCCATTGATTCATTAAAAAAGAATCCAGATTACGATGCAATAATAATCAACTTTGAAATGTCACAAATGGACGGAATTGATTTGACTAGCGAAATTAGAAAAATGGAAGAAGGAAGAGGTTTTAATCTTCCTATAATCATGCTATATAGCTCAATTTTTTCTGTAACGATTGAGCATATAAAAGAAAACCTAAAAATAAATACAATGATTCAAAAGCCAATACAAAGAGAAGAATTATTCTTAGAATTGGCAAAATTAAAAACTCAGAAAAAGAAACTTCAAATGAAAAATAAATCAGAAGAAAAATTCAATGAAAATATTATCTCGATTAAAGATTTAAAAATCCTAATTGTAGATGATGATCTCATTAATTTATTTTTAGCAAAAAGTATTCTGAGTCAGCTTCTCCCAAATGGAATTTTTATCTCCGCAGTAAATGGTATTGAAGCAGTTGAAAAATTCACAGAAGAAAATCCGGATATAATTTTTATGGACATTCAAATGCCCGAATTAAATGGATATGAAGCGAGTATAAAAATCAGGGAACTTGAAATAGGTAAAAAAATCCCTATTATTGCACTATCCGCAGGGATTTTGACCGAGGATATTGAAAAATGCTATGAATCAGGAATGGATGATTATGCAAGTAAACCGATTGTTCAAGAAACAATAAAAAATATTCTTGCCAAATGGCTGGTTAATAGCAATTTACCCGATTAAGCAGTATCAATTAAATTTTAGTCAAAATATTATTTTATCTTAAAATTTCTACAGGTTAATTTTATCTATGGATGTTCTTAAAAGAAACAATGTTACAATTCAGGGAAATGGCAAAGAGGTAATGCTCTTCGCACATGGGTATGGTTGTGATCAAAATATGTGGCGATTTATAACGCCTGCATTTGAAAATGAATTTAAAGTTATTTTATTTGATCATGTTGGCTCTGGAAAATCAGATTGGAGTTCTTACAAAAAACAAAAATATGAAAATCTACTGGGCTACGCAGATGACATTATTGAAATTTGTGAAACTCTGGATTTGAAAAAGATTATTTTAGTAGCACACTCAGTAAGTGCTATGATTGGAATGCTTGCTGCAATAAAAAGTCCCAAAATTTTTAAACAAATAATTATGATAGGACCTTCTCCCCGCTATATCAATGACGAAAATTATTTTGGTGGCTTCTCAGAAAAAGACATTTTAGAAATGGTTGATACTCTAGATAGTAATTATCTCGGATGGTCTAGTGCCATTACTCCAATCATTATGGATAATCCCGATAAGCCGGAACTTACAGAAGAATTAAAAAATAGCTTTTGTAGACATGATCCAGAAATTGCAAAACATTTTGCAAGGGTTACTTTTACGGGAGACAATCGTAAAGACCTGGCCTACTTACAAATTCCAACTTTAATCATTCAAAGCAAAAAAGATTTAATTGCATCCATTCAAGTGGGTGAATATGTTCATCAGCATATTTCAAATAGTGAATTCTTAATTATTGAGGCTAATGGACATTGTCCTCATATGAGTCATCCAGAAGAAACGATTAACGCTATAAAGAGATACGTATCAAAATAATAATAGAGTCTTTACAATTGAATTCTTTTGAATCCTTAGATGAACTATATGACTATGCCCCCTGCGGGCTAATCACTTCATTAGCTGATAATAAAATTATTAAAGTTAATAATACTTTTTTAGAATGGCTTGGATATGAGAAAGATGAAATAGAAAATAAAGCAGAATGGACAAATTTAATCACAATGGGTGGGAAAATTTTTCATCAAACTCATTTATTGCCACTTTTTCATTCAGAAGATTTTATTCAGGAAATAAATTTAGACTTTTTAAAAAAGAACGGGGAGAAACTTCCAGCCTTAGTAAATATAAAAGTAAAACGAGAAAAAGACCGATCTGTTTCCTACTTAAGATTAGCTGTATTTCAGTTCGGACAACGTAAATCCTATGAATCAGAAATTCTAAAAATGAAAGAGCAAGCTCAACTAGCGAATAACGCCAAATCAGAGTTTCTTACCAGTATGAGCCATGAGATTAGAACTCCACTAAATGGAATTATTGGATTCGCTGACTTATTGATGAAAACAAATCTAGATTCATTGCAATTGAAATATTTAAGCATTGTAAATAAGTCCGCCAACTCTTTGTTAGAACTAGTCAATGATCTCCTGGATTTTTCAAAAATTGAGGCCGGAAAATTAGAACTATTCTTTGAAAAAGTAGACTTATATGAAATTATTGAACATGCTACTGATTTAATTCGATACAAAGCAATGGAAAAAAAGATAGAGATAAATATCATTATACCAGAAAATTTCCATAGACACGTTTTAATAGACCCTCTCCGTTTGCGGCAAATACTAATTAATCTTCTTGGAAACGCTATCAAGTTTACAAGCAAAGGAAAAATTGAAATTGAAGTTAAGACAGAAAACATTAACTATAAAAAAAGAGAAGTCGAATTAACCTTTTTTGTCAGAGATACAGGAATTGGAATATCTCCCGAAAATCAGAAGAAAATATTCGAAGCATTTTCCCAGGCAGACTCCTCTACTACTCGAAAATATGGAGGAACAGGTCTTGGTCTTTCCATCTCGAATAAGCTACTCGGGCTAATGAATAGTAAACTTGAATTAGAAAGTGAACTAGAAAAAGGGAGTATTTTTTATTTTACCTTAATCTTAAAAATGACAGAAGATTTGGTGAAGATAGAAAATCCAAACACAAACGAAGAAGCGAATTATCAATCTATAATCATTCCCAAAGACTCTAAAATACTAATTGTCGATGATGATGAAATTAATATATTTCTTGCGAAAAGTATTCTTGCAGGAACGATTCTGGAAAATAATATTTTTATTGCCACTAACGGCAAAGAAGCATTATCCGAATTCATAAAGAATAAACCAGATATTATTTTTATGGATATCCAAATGCCAGAGATGAATGGTTATGAAACTACAACTGCAATTCGTGAGACAGAAAAAGATAAAAGAATTCCAATCATTGCGTTAACTGCCGGCACCATCCAGGAAGATATCGATAAATGCTTTGAAGCAGGAATGGATGATTACGCAAGTAAACCAATTACAAAGGATAGAATCGAATTTCTATTAAGAAAATGGATTGGAGAAGCTAGCTCTGCACTCAATCAATTGAATACTACTTCTGGAATAGAGCATTTTAATTTTAAAGAATTCAAAAATCGATTTGGAGCAGATAAGGCATTTCATTTAAAAGTTCTTTCAACAGCTAACGAATCATTTGCCGCTAGCTTGAAAGAATTAACTTTGCTTTTGGGTAACAGAGATTTACCCTCCATTCACCGCTGCGCTCACAAAATGAAAGGTTCTGCTTTTACAATCGGTTGTAAACATTTGGCAGATTTGGCAATAGAGCTAGAAAAACAAAAAGAATTTAAAGAAGAAATTCTACTAAATATTTTTAGAAAAATAAAGCAAGAAATAGCACTCATAGAACCTTTGATTCAGATAGAAATTAATCAATAAGACCCAAAAAGTAAATAACACAATAAAAAAATTCCTTTTCCTTTTAGTCGGTTTTTAAAGTCTATTCATTAGAGACTATGAAAACAAAATTTATACTATTAATTCTAGCTATAGGGCTTTCGCTTGCTGCGATTGCTTTTTTTTCGTCTAAGGAAACTTCCTTCGTATTACTCGATGCAAGTGAATTAGCAGTTCATCCAGACAAATACGATGGGGACAATCTACGCGTTCGAGGAATGGTAAAAATCGGCTCCGTTACAAGAGAAGGTAGAGAAGCAAAATTTATTATTGAACTCAACAACAAAGAAGTTCCAGTCAACTTCACAGGCAAAGAGCTATTACCCGATGCATTCAAAGAAGGAGTGCGGGTTCGCGTAGACGGAAAATTTAAAAACGGAGTCTTAGTTGGAGACCATGTAGAAGCAAAATGTGCATCTAAATACGAAGCGGAATACAAAAACGAACCATGAACAACCTAGGAATCATCTGTCTATTAGCCTCGTTTTCCATTTTACTTTTTAGCATTTTTCAGACAGCATTTGGGATCTGGAAAAAAAATGACCGCGCCATTGAAATAGGACGTTATACGCTACTCGCCAATTTTTTTATAGTGCTACTTGCGTTTATCGTTCTAATGACACAACTTGCTAGAATGGATTTGACCAATCACTATGTAGTCATGCACTCAAGCGATCATCTCCCTCTATTCTATCGCGTAACGTCTATTTGGTCTGGCTCTTCTGGCTCCCTTCTCTTCTGGAATTTACTTGTTAGTCTTTTTACATTCATAGCTCTCTGGCAGGCAAGACATTCCAATATGGAGCGCATTCCTGTAATGCACCTAGTGTTAGCCGTTATCTCCTGCTTTTTTACTTACCTCGCTGTATTCTACGAAGACGCGCAACCATTTAGAGAATTTCAACCGGCTGCTGTAGTAGGACGCGGATTAAATCCACTCTTACAACACTGGGCAATGATCATTCACCCACCTATTCTATACGTGGGCTATGTTAGTTTCGCAATTCCATTTGCAGTTGGAATGTCTGCTCTCATCACTGGAAATCTTTCCGCTGACTGGCTAAAGTCGATTAGACGCTGGTCGATATTCAGTTGGTTCTTTTTAGGAACAGGAATTTTACTCGGCTCCAAATGGGCGTATGAAGAACTCGGCTGGGGCGGATATTGGGCTTGGGATCCAGTTGAAAATGCGTCCCTCATGCCATGGCTACTCGCAAGTGCATTCATTCACTCTCTCATCATCCAAGAAAGAAGAGGAATGCTCAAATTTTGGAATATGTTACTCATTATCCTCACTTATCATTTTACACTTCTAGGAACTTGGATTACAAGAAGTGGAGTGCTCGAAGGTCCGCATAGTTTTGCAAAGTCCACAATCGGAACCCCGTTTATCATCTTCATCGGGCTAAGCTTTGTTATCTACATAGCCATTTTAATTTACAGAAGAAATGAACTAAAGCCAGAAAGAGATTTAGAAGCCATTACTTCTAAAGAAGGAAGTTTTCTTTTAAACAATTTTATTTTAGTATTGGCTTGCATGGTGATCTTACTCGGAGTATTTTCTCCGCTACTTTATGGAACTGAATTTAGAGCACCCTGGTTTAACTCATGGGGTGTGCCTGCGGGGATAATATTACTTCTCCTCATGGG
>Ga0075163_10000227_pt1 | contig 68787 bp, 71 predicted proteins | sample JI1023141ADNA_FD_71478 | JGI IMG/M metagenome (GOLD analysis project Ga0075163, IMG submission 71478) | Wastewater effluent complex algal communities from Wisconsin, to seasonally profile nutrient transformation and Carbon sequestration -... | ecosystem: Engineered > WWTP > Effluent > Algae... | reverse complement strand
TATATTTAAGATATTTTTTATTACGTATAGCACGGCCTTATGGCTATGCGCTAAAATAATCAAGGTTTTCTGCGGCTTACAACTTATCAGTTATTCCCTGTCCCTAGAAAAAATTTCATATTTAATTTAACTATCTGAAAATGAATGATAATTTTACTAAAATATATCGCTTAAGAGAGGAAGATTTTTTGCAAAATACTTAAAATTTTTTGTAAAGAGTAAGAAATAAAACAAGTAAAACACTTTATAAGTGTATTTATAGTGCTGTAAATTTCCAATCCGCGTTCTTAAACTAAAGTATTCCAAGTAAAAATTGATGATTACAGAAAATAATGCCGTTTTATTTGAATCTTAAAAATCGCATTATCAAAATAATGCAAAAATAAGATGAAGTTTGAAGTAGGTCTTAAAAATAGAAAAGATCAGCTTGCTTTCTGCCCTAAAGGCAAGCGATTCTGACTCTCATCAGTTCTATTGGAGCGCTTATGTCTATTGATGATCCCCTCCGCCTTCTGTTGCGTCATCCTGAAGTTGCTGCGCTCTATGACTATTGGTCGGTTCGGCGAGAAAAAGAGGCGATCCCGCTTCGGGATGCATTTTTTCGTCCTGAATTGGAGCGATGGGGTCGGAATGTGGTCCTGATACGCGCCAAGCAAAATGCCAATATGTCTTATGGGTTTTACGGCGCAAACTTTAAGGAAGCTTTCGGTTTGGATATGACGGGGGCATCATTGGATGCATTGCCTAAAGAGCAGGCGGCTACGCTTAAGGCAGAATATCGCGCTGTGATTCAAAGCCGAAAACCAGCATGGCGTCATTACACTGCTTGGTTTAGCGAACAACTCCAAACCTGGGAGCGCCTAACTTTGCCGACGGCAAATCAGCATGGCGATATTGGCTTGCTCTTGGTTGCAGCCTATCGTTTGGATGGACTTCCGAGCGATGAAGATTGAGCCAAGGTTGACATAGCTTCACTCAAAACAAACTCTCGGAAGGCGACAATTTTGGGTTCATCGCGCCGGTGATCTTCGCAGACCATGTAATAAGCATGAGGCGATGGGAGCGCCAGGGCAAAGGGTCGGACCAAGGCGCCACTGGTAAGATCGTCTATGACGAGGGCTGAACGGCCTAAAGCAATACCTTGACCCGATACCGCCGCTTGCACCACCAAGCCTGACTGTTCAAAAGCATGCCCGGTTAAGTGGCGGCCTAGTTCGGGTACGCCGGCGGCTTCTAGCCAGGCAGCCCAGGTCGTTGGCATATCATCATGCAACAAGGTGTGATGGGCTAAATCAGATGGCTTCATCAAAGGTGGGCCAGCATCCAAAAGTTTTGGACTGCATACCGGAAAGAGGGTTTCTGACATAAGAAAGTCAGCATGTAGCCCAACATAATCACCACTACCGTAACGAATCGCTACGTCAATATCCTCGCGTGCTAAATCAACCAGACGATTAGTGGTGGAAAGCCGCAGTTCAATATCAGGGTAGGCGGCACGAAACTTGCCCAGTCGAGGCACAAGCCATTTTGCAGCAACACTGTCCAGAGTCGAGACAACAAGCAACCCCGCTTTGCTGGTGCCCCGTCGCCGGCTATGACGTCGCTGCACGACCCGCAAGGCGTCATCCATTAAATCAAGAGCGTCTTTGAGCGCCGGAAGCAACTCTGCCCCCGCCTCAGTTAGGGTAAGACGTCGTGTCCCGCGTCGAAATAGGCCAATGCCCAGCTGCGCTTCCAGGCTTTTAACCTGATGACTTATCGCCGCCTGGGTAACGTGAAGCTCTGTTGCGGCCTTGGTAAAGCTCGCCAGACGGGCTGCGGCTTCAAAAGCCCGTAAAGCGTTTAGGGGGGGGAGATGGCGTGCCATAACGTAAGTTTAATTCATTAGTTTTTCTAATGCAATTCATGAGAAAGCCTCGTTTGTAAGCGGGGTAAAAAACGTCATATTTAGGTCTTCATGACGCCATATCACCCCGATACCTCTGCGCAGATTTAAGAGCCAGGCGGGTTGAGAAACGCAAGGACGAAGAAAGGAAAATACTATGGCCACGTCTTACCACACAGACTGTTGCGATGGGGTCGCCCCTAAGTCACTCACTTTCCGTCAAGTATTGCAGGCGGCTATTGACCTAATTTTTGTTTGGCAGGAACGGCATCGCCAACGCGGTGAGCTTGCCCGTATGGACCCGCGAATGCTGAGGGATCTTGGGTTATCCGTTCGAGATGTTACATTAGAAATGGATAAGTCGTTTTGGCAAAGATAAGGACGGCCCGTGAGCTATGCTGATCAGATCAGCATAGCTCACGGGTATGTGATTCTCATGACAGGTGAAACTAAGCAGTTTCATTTATTGGCAACCTACAATTCCTGGGCCAATGCTCGCATTTATGAAGCGGCAGCAGCTCTGACGCCCGAAGCTTACATGGCGCCGCGACCCGCATTTTTCGGGTCAATTCATAATACGCTCAATCATATTTTGGTTGGGGATCGCGTCTGGATGTTTCGCATTCAAGGAAACCATCCGACTGGCCCTGTTCCAACGCGGCTTAATGAGATTTTGTTCGACAATCTACGAGATCTTCGACATGCCCGTGAAGCGGAAGATCAGCGAATTACGGACTTTTGCCATCAGCTGGGTCCCGCGGATCTCAACCAAATCATTGCTTATCACGACATGTCGGGAAATGCGCAAGCAACGTCGCTGCAGTGGATTTTATGGCACGTATTTAACCATCAAACGCATCATCGAGGCCAAGTACATACTTTGCTCTCTGCCACGACAGTTGAGCCGCCTTCGCTCGATATGATCACGTTGATGCGCGAGATTTCGCACAAATAACAAAGTGAATAATTTTGATTTTGAATTTTAATTCTTCAGTGAATCGGATTCACTGAAGAAGATAATGCTCGTTATCTCCAAGTATTCTGCGCCAATACTCATAAAAGGCAAGTTGTCGCAGTGAAATAGATTGAGTTTTAGTCACAGCAACGTGAGAGAACGAGTGATTAAAATCACATAGCAAATAACCATTATGCAGTTACAAGAAGCCATCGCTGCTGATCGACGGCAAGTAATCACATAACTCGATCACAAAGGAGACACACATGCTACACACCGTAAAAACGACATGCGCAATCTCGGCACTGCTCGTCAGTTTCGCCGCAACAGCTCATGCTGCTAACGTCGTTTCGGATCCCTATGCGTCCTACGTCGACTGCAGCTATGGTCAGGCGAAAATTTCGAAAAATTCTGGATGCACGGCACGCGGACAACAAGTTAGCGTAAGCGCCCTAAGCCAGATGATGGCTCTTGGAAATGTTAATGCTAATCTCGCCACTGACATCAATAATCTGACGCTCAATGCCGACGATGAGAACGGCATGGTGCAATACGAACGCGGCACCGAGCGCGACGTCGATGGTAAGGATCGAGAAGTAAAACAGTTAGTTTTCTTGATCGACAATCGGCCGAAAGGTGACAAAGAACCAAAAGATAAAGGCGGCCGCGGCGCAGACGGACGCCCTGTCGGTAGCAAGGACATCCGTGATCCCAATGGACGCCTGATTAAAGACGGTCGCGACGGGGCAACGGCATCTTCTTGGTCTTCCGACGGCACAACCAAAGTCTATAAAATTGATCTGTCGGATGAAGCTGCAGCTCAAATCGAGAAGGCTATTCCGCGCAAAAAAGAAAAGAACGAAGGCGGTTCCCCTGCTTCACGTTCTGCTGACGGCCGCGTCGCCACAGCAAAAGAAGACGGCAACGGTTGGGACGATGATGACAGAATGGACGTTGTCATGCCGCTCGCTTACGCGTCTCCAGCTGAAATCAAGGCTGAAGAAGACAAGGTAAAGGTGAAAGCCGCACCGGCTGCTAAGCAAGCCACGCATGCAGGTACCGCATCAGATGGAGGCGCCGTATCATTGGTGAAGCCAACAGCCGCGAACCAAAATGACGAGAATGTCACCTTTAAGGTTATGTTGGTGAATTATTCCCAGACCTCGACTGACCAAACCTTTGCGCTTCGGGTTTACAATGCGTCAACCTCAGAAACCATCACTGTGGTGACCCTTCGTGCAGATGCCCCGGTTGTCTATCGTGTCCGTGAAATTGCACCGGTTACGCGTGATCTTGCTCAAGGCGGGACATCAGCTACACCAGGCGAGAATGTTCGTGACCAAAGCTACTCAGGTACCAACAACACGCCTTCAGGCTCTGCTAATCAACCTGAGCCCATGGATAAGGACAATCCTGAGAGCGGCAAGGGTGGTTCTGGTACGTTTCTCTAAGACTAACGATTTCCGGGGAAGCGGTTTCTCCCTGGCTGCTTAACCGGAGTGAAAAGGGGAATGGTCGAGTTCCCCTTTTCACGTTTGACCAGGTTGACCGAGATAAGCGTGTGGAGCAGGCCAAATCTCGGTCATAAGAAAAGTGCCCCGGGTGACGGGGCACTTTTCTTTCTGTTTATCTAAAAGAGATTTAATAGCGGTAGTGTTCGGACTTGAACGGACCTTGCTGATTGACACCGATATATTTTGCCTGCTCGGACGACAGCTTGGTCAGTTTTGCGCCAACTTTTGCTAAGTGCAAAGCCGCAACCTTTTCATCCAAATGTTTCGGCAAGGTGTAGACCTTACGTTCGTATTTGTTGCTGTTGTTCCACAGCTCGATTTGCGCCAGCACTTGGTTTGAAAAGCTAGCTGACATGACAAAGCTGGGATGGCCTGTGGCGCAGCCCAGGTTGACCAGGCGACCCTCCGCGAGAACCAGCAAGCGCTTGCCGTCGGGGAATTCAACTTCGTCGACTTGAGGTTTTACATTGTGCCAACGGAAATTACGCAACGCACCGATCTGAATCTCGGAATCGAAGTGACCGATGTTGCAGACGATGGCGCGATCCTTCATGGCGCGCATATGCTCTAAGGTCAAAACATCGATGTTGCCTGTGGCAGTGACAAAAATATCGCCGCGCGGTGCTGCATCATCCATGGTGGTGACTTCATAGCCTTCCATCGCCGCTTGCAGGGCGCAGATCGGATCGATTTCCGAAACAAGCACACGGCAACCGGCTTGGCGCAGGGATGCCGCCGAACCTTTACCCACATCGCCGAAACCAGCAACCACGGCCACTTTGCCGGCCATCATGACATCGGTTGCGCGGCGAATGCCGTCGACCAAGCTTTCGCGGCAGCCGTAGACGTTATCGAATTTTGATTTCGTCACGCTGTCATTCACGTTGATGGCGGGAACTTGCAAGGTTCCGGCTTTCTGCATTTCGTAAAGACGATGGACACCGGTAGTGGTTTCTTCCGATAAGCCGCGCACCTCTTTTAAGAGGGCGGGAAATTTTTCATGCATGCGAATTGTTAAATCACCGCCGTCGTCCAAAATCATATTTGGCCGCCAGCCGTTTGGTCCCTCAATAGTTTGATCGATCGCCCACCAAAACTCATCCTCGCTCATGCCTTTCCAGGCAAAGACGGGAATGTTGGCCGCGGCCATTGCCGCCGCAGCGTGATCTTGAGTTGAGAAAATATTGCAAGAAGACCACCGAATCTCCGCCCCAAGGTGCGTAAGGGTCTCGATCAAGACCGCGGTTTGAATGGTCATGTGAAGCGAGCCGGCAATCCGCGCGCCTTTCAGCGGCTTTTTGGCGCCATATTCTTGGCGAATGGCCATCAGCCCTGGCATTTCGGTTTCAGCAATGTTGATTTCTTTTCGGCCCCACTCAGCCAAGCTGACATCTTTGACCTTATAATCGGCGGTGGCTGTGGTTTTCGCAGCAGCGGCGGTAGCCATGGATAATCTCCTCCACGTGAATATAGCTTTGTTAGGCAATAGCCCCGGAGCGCCCCTATAGCACTGGCCAAACCCCATCTCAAGCATAAAGATATGTTTATATAGTTATTAAATTTTTGCCTTAGCGGAAGGCTCACACGCATGTTGCAAAGCCGTGGTATCCTCGCTATAACCCGCGCAACCTATAGGTTTCGGCCTGTAAATGAACCGATGCAGTTGGCTTGTTAGGGCATGCCTCGCTGCATTTTTCCAGGAAATCTGCGGATTTTCTTTATCTCACCTTTAGGAGAGTGAAATGCCCAAGTTAAAATCCCATTCGGGATCCAAGAAGCGATTCAAGGTTACTGGCTCTGGCAAGGTGCTGGCGCCATACGCGAACAAGCGTCATGGCCTTAGCAAACGTACCCAGAAGATGAAGCGGACCGCCCGTGGAACCAAGACGATGTTCCATACTGACGGTGTGACAATCCGCAAAAACTTCCTTCCTTACGCTTAAGCCGGAGATAACCTATGGCTCGTGTTAAACGGGGCGTTACCGCCCATGCTCGTCATAAGAAAGTTTTTAAGGCCGCCAAGGGTGGCCGCGGGCGCCGCAAAAATACCATTCGCATTGCCAAGCAGCATGTCGAGAAAGCAGCGCAATACGCGTTTCGGGATCGCCGCGTGCGTAAGCGCAACTTCCGGGCCTTGTGGATCCAGCGCATCAATGCGGGTGTCCGCGCCTATGGTCTGTCCTATTCCAAGTTTATGGCAGGCTTGAAAAAGGCGGGTATCGAGCTTGATCGTAAGATTTTATCCGACATCGCTATCCACGATGCGGCGGCGTTTAAATCCATTGTTGATCAAGCCAACGCCGCCCTTGCCTAACGGCCCGACTTTGCCCTTGCCTAACGGCATGGTGGATGGTGGAAGTTGATCGGTCTCTCCCTTAAGCTGGCATCAATAGGAAGCCGAGCTTAAGGGAATGCCTTCGTCATTAAGCTTGTTTCCTCAACCAAGGGGGAGTTGTCATGCACCGCTCGTTTCTGACCTTCGTCACCGTTTGCATTGTTGGTCTTGCTGTTGCTGCATGTAGCGGCCATGACAAAAGTATTGATGCTGTGAAAACGACGACCCTCGGCGGTAAAACCTACGAGGCGATTGTGAATGACTTGGCTGGTGCTAAGGGCACGGTTGATTGGTCTGCGACGGACAGCAAAGAATACAAAGATGCGGTTGAAGTCACAGCCAAGATTGATAAAGCCGGCAAGGATGCCAAGCGCAGCGCCCAGCTAATGTGGTTGCATAATCCCAAGACGCAAAAAGTCGAATTAGTTGGGGTTGCGATTGATGGCCAGCAAGAATCTTTGCTTACCGGAGCTATCGGTCTCTTACAAATGACGCTCGATTAAATAAAGATGAACGATCTTTCAGATCTTGAAGCGCAGATTTTAAATAGCGTTAAATCCACCCAAGATCTGGCAACGCTTGAGGGACTACGGGTTTCAGTCCTTGGTAAAAAAGGTAGCGTAACCGAACTTTTAAAAACCCTTGGCGGTCTTGATCCTGAGGCGCGACGCACCCGAGGTGCCTCAATTAATGCGCTTAAAGATCGCGTGACGTCTGCCCTCGATCAGCAACGGCAACAATTAGAAGTCGCGGTCCTTGACGCCCGACTTGAGGCCGAACGACTTGATGTGAGCCTGCCGCCGCGGCCAAATGCAGAAGGTAAGCTTCATCCATTAACGCAAACCATGGACGAGCTGGTGGCAATTTTTGGCGCCATGAATTTCACCGTAGCGACGGGTCCAGATATCGAAGATGATTGGCATAATTTTACCGCGTTGAATATTCCGCCGGAACACCCAGCGCGCGACATGCATGATACGTTTTATTTGAAATCACAACAATCAAACGATGCGGATAGTGCGCCGCGCAAAGTGCTGCGGACTCATACCTCGCCAGTGCAAATTCGCCATATGATGGCACATAAACCACCGATCCGAATTATTGCGCCAGGCCGCACCTTTCGATCAGACCATGATGCCACTCACTCACCAAACTTTCATCAAGTCGAAGGACTGGTGATCGGTGAAAACATTAACATGGGCCATCTTAAGGGATGCCTGATCGAATTCTGCAAGGCGTTCTTTGAAATTGATGAAGTCCCATTGCGGTTTCGCCCATCGTTTTTTCCTTTTACCGAACCTTCGGCAGAAGTCGATATCGGCTGCGATCGGAGCGGTGCCGATCTTGTCATCGGTAAAGGAAATGATTGGCTTGAGATTTTGGGCTGCGGGATGGTGCACCCCAAAGTCATGAAAAATTGCGGCCTTGACCCCGAACGCTGGCAAGGATTTGCCTTCGGCATGGGGATCGAACGTATTACGATGTTGAAATACGGCTTGCCGGACTTGCGCCCTTTCTTTGATGCCGATCTTCGGTGGTTGCGGCATTACGGATTCTCATTTCTTGAAACACCCAGTCTTGAGCGTGGTCTTGCGCCATGAAATTGACCCTTGGCTGGCTCAAAGATCATTTAGAAACTGATGCTGATGTTAATGCAGTTGGAGAGAAACTGACCGCATTGGGGCTTGAGGTTGAGTCGATCAATGATCCAGCGGCGGCATTGGCCCCGTTCGTTATTGGCCATGTGATTTCCGCGGAAAAACATCCCAACGCGGACCGCTTGCGGGTGTGCGTCGTCGATACGGGCAAGGTAAAGACGCAGGTTGTTTGCGGCGCCCCTAATGCGCGTGCCGGAATGAAAGGCGCATTTGCGCCGGCCGGGACGTACATACCCGGTACGAAGATAACCCTGGAAAAAGGCATCATCCGCGGCGTCGAATCCAATGGCATGTTGTGTTCGGAACGTGAGCTGGGTTTGTCGGAAGAACATGATGGGATCATTGATCTTCCCCCAGAGGCGCCGGTGGGCATGTTGGTTGCCGATTTCATGGGCATCAATGATCCGGTTATTGAAATAGCCATTACGCCTGACCGTGCGGATTGCCTGGGTGTACGCGGCATTGCGCGGGATCTAGCAGCGGCAGGACTGGGCCAGTTGAAGCCCATGAAGGCCGAGCCAGTTAAGGGAAGTTACGATCCGCCTCTTAAATGGGCGCGGGATCTTGGGTCTCATGAAGATGCTTGTCCTTATGTGGCGGGCCGTCATTTTCGCGGACTAAAAAATGGTCCAAGTCCCGATTGGATGCAGCAAAGACTGCGTGCCATTGGTCTACGACCCATTTCGGCGCTGGTTGATATAACGAATTATGTGACCTTTGATCTTGGCCGTCCCTTGCATGTGTTTGATGCGGCAAAGCTCAGCGGCACCACGCTTAAGATGCGTATGGCCGACAATGGGGAAAGCGTAGCGGGGCTGGACGGGAAAACCCACGCACTAACTGGTGACATGACGGTTATTGCCGATGATAAGGGGCCGCAAGCCATTGGCGGTATTATGGGCGGTGTTGCAACAGGCTGTTCTGAAGAAACAACGGAGGTTTTTTTAGAAGTTGCTCTGTTTGATTCGTCGCGTACAGCAAAGACAGGTCGAAAGTTGCAGATTAATAGTGATGCGCGCTATCGATTTGAGCGCGGCCTTGATCCCGCATCGGCCGCTTGGGGCGAAGATGTTGCGGCGCGAATGATTCTTGATCTCTGCGGCGGCGAAGTTAGCCATGCTACCCACGCCGGAAAAATCCCTGACGATAAAATAGAAATCACTCTTCGCTATGCCAAGATTGCGGCCTTGACGGGCATGGAAATTGCGTCAAGCGAGGCGAAGGGTATTTTGCAGCGCTTAGGATTTGACGTGGTGAAGGAAGAGGGCACAACAAGCATTCGTGTTCGTGTGCCTTCCTGGCGCGGTCGCGATGTTGAAGGTGAGGCGGATCTTATCGAAGAAGTCGCCCGGGTTCATGGATATCAGTTCATTCCATCAACACCTCTTCCGGCGTTATCGGCGTTGCCCGTGCCAGCCATCGATTCTGTTCAGCGTCGCCACGGTCTTGCTAAGCGGACGCTGGCGGCGCGTGGGTTGATGGAAGCCGTTACCTTCTCTTTCCTCAGCGGTACTCATGCAGCTATGTTCGGCGGTAATAATCCGACACTCCAATTGGTCAATCCGATTGCCGCTGATTTGGACACAATGCGCCCGTCATTGCTGCCAAATCTTTTGGCGGCGAGTGTGCGCAATCTTGCCCGAGGTCAGGATCAATTAGGCTTATTTGAAGTGGGCCCAGTCTACGGCGATGATACGCCCGAAGGTCAGCATATGCATGCATCATGCATTCGCCTGGGTCAAAATCATGCCCGGCATTGGGCGCATTCGCCGATCAAGATGGATGTCTTTGATGCTAAAGCTGATGCCTTAGCGGTACTAGCCGCTTGCGGCGCGCCGTTGGAGAAGCTTTCCACCTATGCTGAAGCGCCATCGTGGTATCATCCTGGCCGTTCGGGTGAATTGCGATTGGGGCCTAAACAAACCCTGGCTCGTTTTGGTGAAATACATCCGCGAATTGCCGCAGCTTTTGATATCAAGGGTTCGGTTGTTGCGATCGAGGTTCTTTTGGCGGCAATCCCCTTTGCCAAGACAAAAACGCGCCGTATCCCGTCACTCCAAGCGTCAGACTTTCAAGCGGTCGAGCGCGATTTTGCTTTTCTAGTGGCGTCGGAGGTTTCCGCGGAAACCTTGGTGCGGTCGGTTCGGGGTGCGGAAAAATCCTTGATCACTGCCGTGACAGTATTCGATGTCTATGAAGGTGATAAGGTTGGACAAGGCAAAAAATCAATCGCTATTACGGTCACCTTGCAGGCGGTAGATCATACGTTAACCGAGGCCGAGATTGAGTCGGTCTCTCAGAAAATTATTGCCCAGGTAACCAAGCAAACTGGCGCTGTTCTTCGCGGCTAAACCACTCTTAGATGCAATTGGCCTAAGGCGTTATAGGCGTGAAAAATATCATGCATCTGTCGATCAAAATTTTCGCGAGTCAGGTTTTTATCAATCGTAGTTCGCAAGATGTCAAAAATATCGTCGATTGATCTTTGTCCGTTAATTTGTCTTAAGATCGGATGAGTCAGCCGCGGCAAAGGATAGCGCAAAGCCGTGCCGGAAAAATCTACCGCTACGGTGTTATCAATGCAAACTGACTTCGCAAGATCGATATTATCTCGTACTACGGGAATAGCATGTCCGTTAAGTTGGGCCGATCGATTCTCAGCCGCGATATAGACGATATGCACCTTCATCACCGACGAAAGCTCTTCGGCCAAGGCGGCTTTTTCGATAAAGCTTAAGTTGGCAATATGCCTTCGTATCCGCGGATCGTTTACGTAATGAAGCGGATCATATCGCGCCGGATCGATAAATGCCGTAATGCGATAGCCGGCATCACTGACAAGTCGCGATAAGGCGTCAACTGTGAAGGCTTGATCCTGAGCGTGAAGAAGAAGATCATAAATCCCCGCATCTCCACCGTCGATATGATCGCGAACCAAAGGATTGCGCCGCAAGAGATTGCTGGGTGGTAAGTTGGATGCGAGGCGCTTGGCGATGTCGACCCGCTCAGCTTCGGGTAATGAGTCATAGGATGCAATTCGCCGCAAGGCTGATTGTATCGGATATACACCGCTACGACCAAACGGTGCATAGACCATAAGGCCCATCCCGCCATGGGGAGCAAGAACGGAACTTAAAGCGGTTAAACCTTGCGGGGGATTTGGTAAATGATGCAAAACTCCGCAACAGTCGATGTAATCGTAGGGTCCGGGGGCCAAGCGCTGAACCTCCAACAATGATCCTGTTATGAACGTAACGGTCGACAAATTTCTAATTTTGATTCGAGCTTCGGCGATGTCGCGGGATGCGGAAGAAAGATCAAGATAAGTGATTTCGGCGGGGATGTTGCGATCGGTGCAGTGCTGAGCCAGCATGACGAGACCGTCACCCGTTCCGCCGCCGGCAACCAAAATACGTAAGGGTCGTGCCGGCAGCCGTCCGCCAAAAATATAATGAATGACTTCATCCATATGACTAGGCGATCCAAGAACAAGGCGTTTTTTCTCGTCGCTGGGCTGCCGAGATGGGTAAGGGTATGCCCGATAATGCTGGGCTACAGGATCAATCGGGTCATTCATCTTGCATCAAATACCGGCGTTGGCGGCGAGACGAATAAGGCCGGTTGGCTCGCCGGTTCGTGTGCGCAAGACTGGCGAAGAAAATTCATTCAAGGCCGGGTAGGCGGCAAGATCAATTCCCTCAATGCGGCGGATAAGTCCTGCCATAAGCACCTCGGCAGCGCGGGCGGCGCCATCGCGAACTTTTAAGGCAACGCCAAGTTTTTTTGCCGGGAAAGCCGCCATGAAAACGCCCTCGGCGCCGGCTTTAACAATAACACGGTCCTTGAGAGCTTCCATGGCTACCGTACAAAAGCGTGAAGTTCCGGCAATATACCACGGCACATTTGTGATCGCTTTGCCAAGGCGTGTTGCGGCTACGGCATGACTATCAGGTAATATTTCGGGTGTGCCAAATCGCGCAATACTCCAAGCTAAGGCTTTTAAGGGGAAGGCGTAGGCGGGGATACCGCAACCATCGACACCTGATGCGGTTGCTGCAGGAGTGAAACCAGTCATGAAAGCCATCGCCTTCATAACTTCACGCTGCACCGGATGATCTGGTTTCAAGTATCCCTGCACCGGTACGCCCATATGCCGTGCGAGAGTTAAGAATCCTGTATGCTTGCCCGAACAATTATCATGTAGACGACTAGGCGCCCCGCCTTGGCGAAGAAGATTTTCAGCGCTTAAGGCATGATAGGGTAAGTGTCCGCCACAACCTAAGTCGGCTGGTGTACATCCAATCCGCTTTAGCCAGTTATGAACCAACTCGACATGGCCGGGTTCACCATTGTGGGATCCGCAGGCAATTGTCAGCTCGGCATCCTTAAGATTAAAAGCATCAGCCGCACCACTCAAAATAAGCGGCATCGCCTGAATAGGTTTAATGGAGGATCGCGGAAAAACGGGCAGTTCTGGGTCGCCCCAGGATTCAACAACAGTTCCTTCAGCGGTTACAATAACGGCTGAAGCCCGGTGGCGACTTTCAACGTCATCACTGCGGGTGACCTCAACTAAAACAGGGCTTGGTATGCCGTCGATGTTTGTATGATAGGCGGGCGAGCTGTGGGTATGAGACATCCTATGTCCTCTAATAAGGGGACAACCTTGCCTTGGCTTGCTCGCTCAGGCAAGGTCCCCCTACAACGGGGCCTCTATAGCAAGGTTGCATAGGGAAGGCAGGCAAAATTATGAACGGCTATTTTGGCTTTGGCGTCGAAGGGGTTTCCAAGGTTATGAACGCCGGTGCTCTGTTCCGCACAGCGCACGCCTTTGGTGCAGCCTTCGTTTTTACGGTTGGAACGGCATACAAGGCAGAAGAGGGGCATCTGGCCGATACGTCAAAAGCAGTTGGCAATCTTCCGGTTTATGATTGGGACGGCATCGACACGATGCAATTACCCAAGGGATGTTCTTTAGTGGGGGTGGAGTTGACGGATGAGGCGATCCCGCTTCCGAGTTTTCGCCACCCACGGTGTGCGGCCTACATCGTCGGGCCCGAGCGCGGATCCTTGTCACCCCAGATGATATCTGCCTGCGATCATATTGTAAAAATTCCCATGAGGTTTTGCGTCAATTTAGCGGTTGCCGGTGCCCTGGTTATGTATGATCGGCTATTAACGCGAACAAAATTTCCTGATCGCCCTGTTGTTCCAGGAGGGCCCGTTGGGCCTGTAGAGTCTCACCAATTTGGCGGACCAATTTTTCGTCGGCCAAAGACAACGCAATCAGATTAGGAAGTTTTCAGAAAATCTTTAAGACGGCTCTACCAGCTGATGGATATCGCCTTGCCGGAAGCCACGCCTAAACATAAGCAATCCATATTAGTGCCAGTAACCGGGCTATGAGTAACGCTGGAATCGTTCACCTGAACATCGCCGGGGTGCCACACGCCGCGATCATCGGCAATGCTGCCAAGAAGAGGCATAATAAATTCTAACCCGGTATGGGTGTGATGGGATGCGGTCTTTCCTGCCTGCAGCCAAATTAGCGTGGCGGTATATCCCCCATCATCATTAACCGGAAGAGCGACCGCCGTTGCTCCCATGCTGTTTTCCCAATGGAGATTGTTGATGCCGTCAGGAATATAGGATTTTAAGGGGGTTGGTATGGGCCAATCGACGACATTCCCTGAAGGAGTTTGGATCGGATACGGTTGGGGCTTAGGCGAAGCTTGATGCTTAGGCATAGAAGAAATTCGGTCTTGAATCGCCGTCAGTAAAAGCCTTCTTTCCATCATTTCAAGCGGCTGAGGCTCAGGCAAGGTATCGCTGATCAGCTCGAGCGCGCGGACCTCTTGTTGGCAGCGCGGGCAAAGTGCCATATGGGTAGCGACCAGCAGCGATAGAGGCTCATTCAGGCGTTTGCCGGCATATTTTATAAGAAGATCAAGCGCGGGGTGATGTTGGATCATAAAAAGCTCAGTCTTCTGCGGGCAAAAAGTTAATAAGGCAAAATAGACAAAACGCGGCAGAGACGCAAACCAAGGGAAAAATAAGGCACAAATCCTCGTAATTAAGGGATTGCAGAATGTGCATCAGGGTGTAAATAAACAATAACTCCTTCCATTTGGGTCCGTGCATATAATAAATAGGGGTGTTTCTTTGCCGAAACGCAACGATCCGCAATTGAGTGTGATAATCCTAAGCTTAGCCTTAAGCACGGCTGCTTGGGCCCAAGAGCAGGATATCAATAATCTCGGTATCTTTGGCGATTGGCGCGCCTATGCCTATGTTGATGAAAGCGGCAAGGTTTGCTATCTCGCCGGCAAGCCGAAGAAGTCTGAGAGTGATCAACGGCGTCGGGGCGATGTTTTTTTAATGGTTACTCACCGGCCTGGAGTGACTAATGAGATTTCCGCTCTCGTGGGTTATTCGGTTAAAAGCAATACCAAAGTGATATTGGCCGTTGGAGACCAAAAATTTGATCTCTTTTCTGAAGACGACACGGCTTGGGCTAAGGATGCCAAGGTTGATGCATTAATTATTGCGGCGATGAACAAAGGAACGGCTGTGACTATTGATGCGACACCGGTGCGGGGAGCAGCAACCAAAGACAGTTTTTCTCTTGTCGGATTTGCCAAAGCTTATAAGGCAATAAACGATAGCTGCGGTATAAAAGGATAAGTTTGATGCCCGAGACAAATTTGCCTTCATCTGCCGGTGCGCGACGCAATCTCATCGGTTGTGATCGTCAGGATTTGACAACGCTGATGGCAGAAATTGGGGAGAAGCCTTTTCGCGCTAAGCAGCTGTGGCATTGGATTTATCATCGCGGCGTTACGGATTTTGCGCAGATGACAAATTTAGCGACGCCTTTGCGGGAAAAGCTAAGCCAAGAATTTGCCTTGGACCGTCCGGTTGTCTCGCGCGAGCAAAAATCGACTGACGGCACGTCAAAGTGGTTGATGCGGCTTACCGATGGCAATGAAATTGAAACAGTCCATATCCCGGAAATCGACCGCGGCGCTTTATGCGTTTCCAGTCAAGTCGGCTGCACCTTGAACTGCCGGTTTTGCCATACGGGCACTCAGCGCATTGTGCGAAACCTGGTTCCTAGTGAAATCGTCGGCCAGGTTATGCTGGCACGGGATGCTTTGGAAGAATGGCCAAGCGGTGTAGACGGCCGGCTACTGACTAACATTGTGATGATGGGAATGGGTGAACCCCTCTACAATTATGAAAACGTCTCTAAGGCTCTAAAGATCATCATGGACGGTGAAGGTGTCGCGATCTCCAAACGTCGAATTACCTTATCGACGGCGGGTGTCGTACCGATGATTCGTCAATGCGGTGAAGAGCTGGGCGTTAATTTGGCGATTTCACTTCATGCCGTGCGCGACGACATTCGTGATGTGATCGTCCCGCTCAATAAAAAATATCCTATTGCTGAATTGTTGGAGGCTTGCCGCAATTATCCTGGATCATCGAACGCGCGCCGCATTACCTTTGAGTATGTTATGTTGAAGGGTGTTAACGACACTGTCGCCGACGCAAAGGAGTTAATCCGCCTTATTGGTGATCTTCCCGCCAAGGTTAATCTCATTCCGTTTAATCCGTGGCCAGGAGCACCGTACGAATGTTCGACCGATGCGTCGATCAACGCCTTTGCCAAAATTGTCCTGGACGCCGGATTTTCGTCTCCTGTTCGCACGCCGCGGGGACGCGATATCATGGCAGCTTGCGGTCAATTAAAATCCGCCAGCGAGAAATTACGGGCCAGCGATCGATCCGCACCTCAGTCAGCTGCCTAATGTAAGAATTATCTAATAAACGATCTGATCGGTACCGAAGGCATTGACGATATGCCGCGGCCAACGCATCGGTGCAACCAACATAACATCAAATCTCAAGGTTCGCATATTTCGCCCATAAGGCGATGCAAGAAGATAGCGAGCGACCCCTATAAGTCGCCGTTGCTTTTCCGGAGGTAAGGCAAAGGCAGCAGCATCAAATGATGTTCGGGCTTTCACCTCAACGATCATAAGGGTGTCGCCGCGGCGGGCTAAAATGTCCACTTCTCCTACGGGTGTGCGTAATCGTTGATGCAAGATGCGATGTCCGGTGAAGCGAAGACGCCACGCGCAAAGATGTTCGGCAAAACGGCCGTAACGCTCGGCTGCTTGACGGTGCTGTTGCTGCCGGTTCGGAACAGCAATCATGGCTTTTGATCTTTGAGTGCAAGCGCCCGTTGATAAACCTCGCGCCGAGGAAGGTCTAATAAGGTCGCGACTTCATCCGCGGCGGCGCGGACAGAGGGATTCGCGAGCAAAGCTTCTTTAAGTGCCGTATCAAGATCGGCAGCAGAGGCATGCTGAACAAGAGGCGGACCGATAACGACCACGGCCTCACCTTTGGGAGGCTCGGTTTCGGCATAATAAGCCGCAAGATTTTGCAAGGTATCTCGGCGAACTTCTTCAAAGATCTTTGTCATTTCCCGTGCCACCGCACCATGGCGATTACCCAAGATTTCAGCAGCCTCGCGCAAAAGCTCAGCTAACCGGCGGGGTGATTCAAAAACAACCAGACTTGCGGAAATTTTTGCAAGATCTGCTAAGGCGGTCCGCCGCGCTGTGGCTTTTGATGGAAGAAATCCCGTAAACAAAAACCGGTCGGAAGGTAATCCCGAAAGTTGAAGTGCGGAAATTGCTGCTGAAGCACCAGGCAAAGTCGTCACAAAAATTCCTCGGTCAGCACAGTCGCGGACCAGTTTGTATCCAGGATCGCTAATCAAAGGTGAGCCAGCGTCACTAACTAGAGCGATGCGTTGCCCCGTCTCAAGGCGCTGTAAGATTTCAGGGCGTACCTGATCGGCGTTATGATCATGGTAGGCCAGAAGCGGTTTTTGCAGACCGTAACGGTTCAACAACATTATTGTATGGCGCGTATCCTCGCAGGCAATAGCATCGACAGCCTTGAGGGTTTCGAGCGCTCTGATCGTAATATCGCCCAAATTACCGATTGGGGTCGCAACGATATAAAGTCCCGGCGTAAGGCCGGTTTCCGAGGGGGAAGCGATAAAATCGGTGGGGAAAGGTTTACGCGGAGATCGCTGCGCTGTAGTCTCGTCTTCGTGTTTTTTCGACGGAACTGGCATCTTCTTAGCGCCGGTCATCCGTTTTCCCGCTAACTTTTGAAGTCGCCTGTGATCCACAATCTTTCTCTTCCCAAGTTTTCTATCGTTATAGCGTCATTATCCCGTTTTGTCCTTGGTCTAGGTATGGCCGTTGCTGTGGCTATTCTGATGCCGGCGCTACCTTCAGCGGACCTTGCTGACGGTACGGCGTCAAGCTTTACCTGGATCGCTGCGGCGCAGGCACAGGGTGCCAGTGATCCCTACGCCAATCGGTACAAAGACTCTCAGTCTTTTCCGGGTGCTTCTGCGCCAACGGGAACGCCGCCAGCGCGTGTCCCGCCCGGGACATCAGCGCCTGGGGTTACTACCAGTCCCTCGTCAGCGCCGGGAAGTGTGGTTATTGATCCCAGCGCCTTGCCTCCAGTTATCGGGCCAACTTTTACCGGACCGCGCCCGGCCGCAGCGCAATCCGGAACAACCGCCGCCATTCTTTTGCCGTTGACTGGACCCACAGCACCGCTTGGCCGCGCCTTGTTGGATGCCGCGCAAATGGCAGTGTTTGAAACTGCCGATGAGAAATTTATTTTACGCCCCTATGATACGCAAGGCACAGCGCAAGGTGCTGAAGCTGCATTTCTTCAAGCGGCTCAAGATGGGGCAGGTATCGTTTTGGGGCCTCTCTATGGATTTGAAGCCGCAGCAATTGCGCCTCATGCACAAGCAACTGGAATTAACGTCATTTCGTTTTCGAATGATCGACGGGTTGCGGGAAATGGCGTTTATATCATGGGTTACTTGCCCCGTGATCAAGTGCGGCAGACTGTAGAATTTGCCATCAGCAAAGGCTTGGTTCGGTTTGCAGCTCTGGTACCGCAAAATGATTACGGCTATGCGGTTTTGCAGGCTCTTCAAGAGGGTGCCGAAGCGTCGGGTCTTGCGCAGGTCGTCAAGATTGAAACCTATGATCCTGCGGTGAGCGATGTTTCACCCGCGGTTCAGCGGCTTGCGGCTTTTAGGACCAAGCGTCAGCCAGGCGGGGTAAGCGACGACGGATTCCAGGCCGTGTTTTTGGCGGAGGGCGGCGATCGCTTACGTACGGTTGCGCCGTTATTACCGTTCAATGATATTGATCCCAGTAAAGTAAAATTTCTCGGCACAATTTTGTGGGACGATGAGGCGACAGGGACCGAAGCAACATTGATTGGGGCGTGGCTTGCTGGTCCACCGCGGAAAGAAAAATCATCATTCGAAATGCGCTATCGGGCAGCCTTTGCCATTTCCCCCCCGGGATTAGCACCTCTGGCCTATGACGTCACGGCCTTAGCAGCAGCGCTTGCCCGTGAGGGCGGCAATTTTACCACCGCGGCGTTGGAAGCTGAGTCAGGTTTTGCCGGTATTGGCGGTTTATTTCGCTTTAGCGCCGATGGATTAATCGAACGCGCCTACTCAATTCTGGAGGTTCTGCCACGCGGCTTAAAAGTCGTTAAAGAAGCGCCAGCCACCTTTGCTGCCGGTCCGCGGCCGCCGCTACAAAATCCGACAAGTATGCCAACCTCTCCGATACCCGGTGGGGCAAACGGGCAACCGCAGACAATGCAGATTGGACCGCAAGGCGCCGGCCGCACTCCACCAGTGATGCGGCCAGCGGGAAATGCCGGAGTAACACCTGTTACTCAAGAGCCTTTAGGAAATCTGCCACCATCTCAACCGGCGCCAACTAATCGGCCCCAACCACGGTAGCTATGTCAGAAGTGCCTGTAGGACAGCATTTAATCTTTGCCGTCCTGCAGAAGTTGCGCGTAAGCCGCTTTGATCGTGGATGAGGAAACCACCAGCGATCAAGGGCTGAAGTTTTTCAGATGAAAAAATTTTATCCATGGGCAATGAGAGTTCATCGATAAAACTCTGCGCTGTTATGCCCCGGGAAAGTCGCAAACCCATAGTCATCATTTCGACTAAACGTTGATCCGCATCAAGAACTGTTTGTTCTTCAGTTCCGTGACCGTGTTGTGCAACGGCCTCAATCCAAGCTTCAGGCAGGCGCCGTTGCTGGGTAGCCTTGCGTGTGCCATCACCGAGGCGAAGACGGCCATGGGCGCCGGGACCGACGCCCACATATTCCCCATATTGCCAATAAAGAAGATTGTGCCGGCATTCGCCTCCTGGAACGGCGTGATTGGAAATTTCATAGGCCGCCAGCCCAGCATGGTTCAGCGTATCTTGGGTCATTTCATAAAGAGCTGCTTGGATATCTTCGTCGGGGAGATGAAGGTTTCCCTGCCGTGCTCGTGTGTAAAAATGCGTCCCAGGCTCGAGAGTTAATTGATAAACCGAAAGATGATCACCGATTAAATTGAGTGCCCGGTCGAGTTCGGCTTGCCAAGCTGCTAGCGTTTGATCCGGCCGTGCATAAATCAAGTCAAAGCTGAATCGGCTAAAATGCTGTTGCGCGAGATTAATTGCGGCTAAGGCCTCAGTGGCTGAATGTTCGCGGCCGAGAAATTTTAAAGCCGGATCATCAAGCGCTTGGATACCTAAAGATAACCGATTAACACCTGCCGCTCTAATTCCGGCGAAACGTGTCGCTTCAACCGAGGTGGGATTGGCTTCAAGCGTGATTTCACAATTTGGCGCAACATCCCACAAATCGGCAATTTTTTCCAAAACAGCACTGACAGTGGCGGGTGGAATTAACGAAGGCGTACCGCCGCCAAAGAATATTGTATCAACGGTACGGTCAGAAGTTTGTGCCGCATAATGGGACAATTCTTGCAGCAACGCTTGTCGCCAACTGGCATCGTCAATAGTTGCGCGGACATGACTGTTAAAATCACAGTAAGGGCATTTGGCTAAACAAAAAGGCCAATGGATATAAATTCCAAACCGCGGCGACGAAAGAACGGGCAAATAATCATTCATAACAGGTTATGTAGAGGTGAAACAGCGGGCGACAAGTTTATTAAATGCTTGCGTGCGGTGGGTAAGCCGCTGTTTGGCTTCCGGCAACATTTCGCCAAAGGTAACCTTGTATCCATCTGGTATAAACATTGGATCATAGCCAAAGCCGTGGGTTCCACGGGGAGGCCAGGCAACACGGCCGGCAACACTTCCTTCGACAGCTTCAACATGACCATCGGGCCAGCAAAGAACAAAAGCACAAACAAAATGGGCGCGCCGGTGCGCTTTGGGATTATTAATTCCGTGCCCACGTGCGGCAAGTTCATCTTCGGTTCGGCGCATCGCTAGGGCGAAATCCCGCTGAGGTCCGGCCCATCGGGCGGTGTAAATTCCGGGGGCGCCGTCTAAAGACTCAACGACAATGCCGCTATCATCAGCTAAGGCCGGAAGTTTGGTCGCGGTCGCTGCGGCGACGGCTTTGATCTCGGCATTGGCGATAAAGGTTGGTCCATTTTCTTCAGGTTCAGGTAGGCCCAAATCGCCAGCAGCAACGGGCTCAACACCGTAGGGGCCTAACAATTGAAGTATTTCCGTCATTTTACCGGCGTTATGGGTTGCGACAACCAAACGCCCCGGAATGAAACGACGTCCGCTCATATTCCCAGCGCTGCCTTTTGTTTTTTCACAAGATCGGCAATGCCTTGTTTGGCAAGCCCAAGAAGGGTTTGGAATTCAGATTCATCAAACGGTGTCTTCTCGGCGGTGCCTTGCAGCTCAACAATTTTCCCCGACCCGGTTAACACAAAATTTGCGTCGGCATCGGCGGCAGAATCTTCGTCGTAATCAAGATCAAGCACGGGTAGTCCTTTGTAGATGCCACAAGAAATCGCGGCGACATGATCCCGCAAAGGAATAGATGACAAAGCGCCGAGACGTTTCATATGAGAAAACGCTTGGTGCAAAGCGACGAAGCCACCGGTAATCGCGGCGGTTCGCGTACCACCGTCGGCTTGCAATACATCGCAGTCGATGCGGACTTGACGTTCTCCCAACCCTTTTAGGTCTGTTACCGCTCGGAGTGAGCGACCGATAAGCCGTTGGATCTCTTGGGTGCGTCCGGATTGACCGCCACGAGCGGCTTCCCGATCCGTCCGGGTGTGAGTGGAGCGCGGGAGCATTCCATATTCGGCTGTGACCCATCCTCGACCAGTATTACGCAAAAAAGGCGGCACGGTTTCTTCAACGCTGGCCGTACAGAGAACATGGGTATGGCCAAACTTTATTAGACATGATCCTTCGGCGTGGCGGGCGACATCGATTTCGATGGTTACGGGACGTAAAGCCGATGGGGAGCGTCCCGAGGGGCGCAAGACAGGATCCGGCATAAATATCGCCTTTCACAATAATATGACTGAGTAAGACCGCACGCTATCCGAGGAGAGACGCTGGGTCCAGAGAGGATATAATGCTATAAGTACCTTAAAGGATTAAGAAGTTTAGAGATAGAGGTTGAGGACCAGTTGATCCTAGGTTGCGGCTTTATTAAATTCTCCTTATTAAAAGGAAACTCATGACCGACTCTGTTTCAACCTTGTCCCGCTCTGCTCGTAAGTTGGCCACGCCGGCGCTCAGTGATCGCGCCCGCGATGTCTTTCGCCACATTGTCGAAGCCTATGTCGAAACGGGCGAGCCGATTGGATCACGCACCCTTTCTCGTAAACTGGGACTGCAACTGTCTCCGGCGACGTTGCGAAATGTTATGGCGGATTTGGAAGATGCCGGCTTACTGTTTGCGCCCCACACATCTGCCGGGCGCTTGCCGACCGATGCCGGGTTGCGGTTATTTGTTGATGGTTTATTGGAAGTTGGGCGCCTTTCCAGTCAAGAGCGCCATGATATTGAAGCTAAATGCGCGGCTAACGGCAAGTCTGTTCCGGAACTTTTGGAGGCGGCGTCAAGTACGCTGTCCGGATTATCGCGTTGTGCCGGCTTGGTCTTTGCACCGAAATCAGACGCACGGTTAAAGCACATAGAATTTGTAAGTTTAGGTCCAGGCCGGGCGTTGGTGGTTATTGTTGATGAAACGGGTGCAGTCGAAAATCGAATTATTGATGTGGCAATTGGCTTGCCACCGTCTAGCTTGGTCGAAGCAAGCAATTTTATGACGGCGCGTTTGGTTGGTAAAACAATCGGCGAAGCCCGGGACGGAATTTTACACGAGGTACGCAGTCAGCGCGCTCAGCTTGATCAGTTGGCCGGGAAGCTTGTTGAAACCGGCCTTGCAAGTTGGTCTGAAAGTGGCGGATCGCTGATTGTGCGCGGTCAAGCTAACCTTTTGGAAGATGTAACGGCCATTGATCAGGTTGAGCGGGTTCGGCAGCTGTTTAATGCGCTGGAAACCAAGCAAGCCATGATTCGCTTGTTGGAAGCGGCAGAGTTTGCCACCGGCATTCAAATTTTTATCGGTGCGGAAAATGAATTGTTCGGTCTCGCCGGGTGTTCAATGGTAGTTGCCCCTTATCGCAATGGCCAGCAACGCATCGTCGGCGCTTTGGGTGTGGTTGGTCCGGCAAGGATCGATTATGCACGAATAATACCCATGGTAGATTATACGGCGCAGATCATTGGCCGATTAATCTCCTAAGTTATCTTCACCCTTGCAAATTGCGCACTTATCCTCACATTAACGAAGCGCTTATTCGTCCATATAAAGGCACTCTCTAGCGATGACCCATCAGCCCGATCTTTCTCAAGATAACGTTGCTCAGCCAGAAAACCCTGCTGGAGGAACAAATAAAGGCGCCGATGTTTTGCCGGGTGATGGGGCGTCTTCTTCTTCTGATAATTCGGCTGCACCATCCGATCCGGCACAAATTTTAGAAGCGCTTAAAACGGAAGTTTCAGGTCTTAAGGATCAGCTGTTGCGGACCTTGGCGGAAATGGACAACTTGCGGAAACGCACCGATCGGGAAAAAGAAGACACGGCCAAGTATGCGGTTACTGCTTTTGCTCGTGATATTTTGGCGGTCGCCGATAATTTGCGCCGGGCCATAGAAACCGTACCCGGAGAAGCGCGGGAACAGTTGGGCGACACGCTTCGGGGTTTGGTTGCTGGTGTCGAGATGACGGAAAAAGATTTGGGAACGACCCTTGGTCGCCATGGTGTTAAGGCGGTTGCGCCCTTGGATGAGGTCTTTGATCCTCATCTTCACCAAGCAATGTTTGAGGTCCCAGGCTCGGGTAAGCCTGCGGGCACAGTCGTGCAGGTGCTGCAACCTGGCTATACGATTCATGGGCGTTTGCTGCGTCCAGCGCTGGTCGGTGTTGCCAAGAACGGCCCCGGAGAGGCTGCGCCAGAACCTCAAAAAACTTAAACCCGACCTGCGCCTTCGGATCCGGCAATAGGCTGTGACAGCGACAAAGCATCGGAACGATGGGATTGGCAAGCCGATTGGGCTGCTGCGGGCGCTCTAACGGCATAGCAATAGCGGCATCCTTGGGGGCAGGTGTCATAAGCCCCCAGATCGCGTGATTCAGCGCATAGGCAGCCAGGACGGTTACCTTTTGTTCGGGCTTTTATTGGGTAACCCGCCAGCATTGATAAACGGTGCGAATCAATGCAGCGTGCCGCATCAATGTGTCCTGGCGTAACAAGCTCGGTTTGCGCGCAAACGCTTAATCTCATTCCCTCAGCTCGGGCAATCTCGCTTAAGTCATGCAAGAGATGTCGTTTTTCATCGACAGAGGGTTCTATGACGTCAAATCTATGCTGGGTCGCAGCAACAGAAAGATTGCGTCGGGTCTTGGCATAAAAAGTCGCAAACGAAACCACACATTCGTCAGTGGCTCCGTTCAGTTGTCTTGCAATCGATGCAAAGTTTTTGCGGTGCCATGACGCCGGGGTAAAGGTGGTTAACAGAATAGGGTCATAACGCCAAACGCCACGCTGTTTACCCCAGGCCTGAGCAAGGTGGTGCAGGGTGGCTATGGCCCTTTCGGGGGGTGGGGTTGCGGCTTCAAGGGCCCGGGGATAGCCGGTTATGGTAAGGGTAACGGTGAAGGGGGCAAGCCGGGTGATTTCCGGTAAATAGCCCATAAAAGGTGCCAAATTTCGGGTCCAAAAAACAAAGCCGTCTACCGCCGGAGCGGTCAGGTCAATCCTGCTTGGAGGGCCACCATAGGGGTTGCGGACCTCAGCCCAACCAGCTGCCAGCCGATGCATGAGCCACGGGCCGTAAAAGGCTGGTATATCGGTGCGATAACTGGCAGAGATGATCATGGGTTCTTTCTAGGGTCAAATTTTCCTTGGGGGTAATTCTTTATAGTTTCGCGTCTTGTAAGGGTTTGGCCTTGCGCTTATATACCGCTTTAGCACAGCCATCGCAGGCCGCGATGGGCAATTTTTCTGGGACAGACCAGAACGACGTTATGGAGGTTCGCCTCGAGTGCCGCAGCATTGCGGGCCCGGAAAGAACCTTGCCAGGTAAGGAGTTAGAGAATGAGTAAAGTTATCGGCATCGATCTTGGTACGACCAATTCTTGCGTTGCCGTTATGGAAGGCAAGACAGCCAAGGTTATTGAAAATTCTGAAGGGGCGCGGACCACGCCGTCGATGGTCGCTTTCAGCGAGAACGGAGAAATTCTCGTCGGTCAGGCCGCCAAGCGTCAGTCTGTAACCAATCCAGAAAATACCCTATCCGCTATTAAGCGGCTTATAGGCCGCAAGTACAGCGATCCCATCGTTCAGAAGGATCGCGATATGGTGCCGTATAAAATTGTTGAAGGTAACAATGGCGACGCCTGGGTCGAAGTGCGCGGTCAAAAATATTCACCTAGCCAAGTCAGCGCCATGATCCTGCAAAAGATGAAGCAGACGGCCGAGGATTATTTAGGTGAGAAAGTTACCCAGGCGGTTATCACCGTTCCGGCATATTTCAATGATAGTCAACGTCAGGCAACGAAGGACGCGGGTAAGATCGCGGGCCTTGAAGTCTTGCGCATCATCAATGAACCGACTGCCGCCGCTTTGGCCTATGGTCTCGAGAAAAAAGATAACGGCGTCATCTCTGTCTATGACTTAGGCGGCGGTACGTTTGACGTGTCAGTGCTGGAAATCGGCGACGGCGTTTTCGAAGTTAAGGCAACCAACGGCGACACTTTCTTAGGTGGTGAAGATTTCGATAAACGTGTTATCGATTATCTTGCCGATGAATTTAAGAAAGAGGCCGGCATTGATCTGCGCAAGGACCGCATGGCCCTGCAACGGTTGAAGGAAGCTGCAGAAAAAGCCAAGATCGAGTTGTCGACGGCGGTCCAAACCGAAGTCAATCTTCCGTTCATTACCGCAGATCAATCAGGCCCTAAGCATCTTAACATCAAACTCACCCGGGCCAAACTGGAAGCCTTGGTTGACGATTTGATGGAACGCACCATGGCGCCATGCCGTGCTGCGCTTAAGGATGCCGGACTCACCGCTGGGGAAATCCAAGAGGTCATCCTTGTTGGTGGTATGACCCGTGTGCCGAAGATCGTCGAAAAGGTTAAATCCTTCTTTGGCCGTGAGCCGCACAAAGGCGTCAATCCGGATGAAGTCGTTGCTATTGGTGCGGCCATTCAAGGTGCGGTCCTGAAGGGCGAAGTCAAAGACGTTCTGTTGCTGGATGTAACGCCTTTGTCCTTGGGTATCGAGACCTTGGGCGGTGTGTTTACGCGTCTTATTGATCGCAACACGACGATCCCCACTAAGAAGAGCCAGGTTTTCTCGACCGCTGAGGATAATCAGACCGCGGTAACTATTCGCGTATTCCAAGGCGAGCGTGAAATGGCGGCAGACAATAAACTGCTGGGTCAATTTGACCTGGTGGGATTGCCGCCGGCACCCCGAGGCATGCCGCAAGTTGAGGTCACTTTCGATATTGATGCGAATGGTATCGTCAATGTCTCGGCGAAAGACAAAGCCACCGGCAAAGAGCAGCAAATCCGTATCCAAGCTTCTGGCGGATTAAGCGATGCTGACATTCAACGGATGGTCAAGGAAGCGGAAAGCAATGCCGCCGAAGATAAGAAGCGGCGGGAATTGGTTGAAACTCGCAACCAAGCCGATGGCTTGTTGCATTCAACGGAACGCAGCCTCACCGAGCATGGCGATAAGATTGGCGCTGACGAAAAAGCTAAGATCGAAACTGCCATGGCCGATTTAAAGACGGCGTTGGAAGGAACGGATGCGGAAGCCATCCGCACCAAAACGCAAGGTCTTGCCGAGGCGGCAATGAAGCTGGGCGAAATCATGTATAAGGCCGCCCAAGCCGAAGCGGGAAATGCAGGGACTGAGGGGGCGCCGGAAGGCGGCTCTGCCGACGGTGGCGATGGTAAAGTGGTCGACGCTGACTTCGAGGAAGTCAAAGACGACAAAAAGCGCGCCCAGAATTAATGTAAAACTCCGAGGATCGTGCTAAAAGCACGGTCCTCGCGACTTAAGTCCCCTGGAGAAGCGCCCGGCTTCTGGGATAACAGCCGAAAAGGGTAAGTTCTGTGGCTAAGGCCGATTACTATGAAACCTTAGGCGTTGCGCGTGGCGCGGATGCCGAAACAATTAAGAAGGCTTACCGTAAGTTAGCCATGCAGTATCACCCGGATCGCAATCCAGGTGACAAGGAAGCCGAGCGCAAATTTAAAGATGTTAATGAAGCCTATGGTGTGTTGCGCGATGACGATAAACGCGCGGCCTATGATCGGTTTGGCCATGCGGCCTTTGACGGGGCTGGTGGTGGGGGTGGCGGTGGTCGAGGCCCTGGTTTTGGGGCGGGCAATTTTGACTTCGCCGATATTTTTGACGAGATGTTTGGCGACTTCATGGGCGGGCGCGGCGGCGGGCGTTCGGCGGCACGCGGTGCCGATCTTCGCTACAACATGGAAATTTCCCTGACCGAGGCTTTCCGGGGCAAGCAGGCGACCATCCGTGTCGCAAGTACGGCAGCATGCGACGTCTGTCACGGGTCGGGTGCTGAGAAAGGGACATCACCCAAAACCTGCCCAACATGCAAAGGCGCCGGCAAGGTGCGCGCGAGCCAAGGTTTCTTTACGATTGAGCGAACTTGCCCCTCTTGCGGCGGCCAAGGGCAGACGATTGATAAACCCTGCCGCACCTGTCATGGCCAGGGCCGCGTGCAGAAAGATAAAACTCTTTCGGTCAGCATCCCTGCAGGGGTCGAAGACGGGACCCGCATTCGTTTGGCTGGCGAAGGTGAAACCGGAATGCGCGGCGCGCCTTCGGGCGATCTTTATATTTTTGTCTCTATTAAAAGCCATTCGATTTTTGAACGGGAAGGTGCCGATACCTTTGCGCGTGTTCCCATCCCGATGTTAACCGCAGCTCTTGGCGGCACGATTGAAGTGCCGACGGTTGACGGGACGATGGCACGGGTGACGATTCCTGCGGGAACTCAGCCAGGACATAGATTCCGTCTGCGCTCTAAAGGGATGAGCGTCTTGCGATCCGCGCAGCGCGGTGACATGTATATTGAGGCGGCGGTTGAGGTTCCGGTTAATCTCACTAAAAAACAAAAAGAACTTTTGCAAGAATTTGAAGACGCAGGCGGACGATCAAGCCACAGCCCTCAATCCGATAGTTTTTTTGCTAAGGCCAAAAAACTCGGCGAAGACGCGACATAAAATCATTTCAGAAATAAAGGTTACTTAAGGGCTGGCGCGTTTTTTACGCATGTGTAGAGTAACCCATCGCGACAAGATCCAAGCGTGATCTCGCATCGTTGGGGGGCGTATGGCAGAGCCGTTAAAAATAGGCGTTACAGGATGTGCCGGCCGCATGGGTCGCATGATACTGCAGGCCGTGTTGCAAAACGCAGATTTTAGGTTGGTCGGTGGAACGGTACGTCCGGGTCATGTCTCTGCCGGAAAAGATCTTGGGTCATTATTGGCGCGACCAGATCTCGGCCTTGATGTAACCACCGAATTAAAAGCGCTGATCCCCCATGTTGATGTCATTATCGATTTCTCCTCGCCGGAGGCGTCATTGCATCATGCGGATCTTGCAGCGGCAGGAAAGGTCGCTCTTGTCGTTGGTACGACCGGCCTTAATAAGGCTCAAGAAAAAAAGCTTGCCCAAGCGGCGACAAAAATCCCTCTTGTTTATGCGGCAAATACCAGTGTCGGCGTAACCCTTTTGATGGTTCTGGTCGAGCGGGCTGCCGCGGCTTTGTCTCCGGATTGGGATGTTGAAATTTTGGAAATGCATCACCGATTTAAGGTCGATGCCCCAAGCGGGACGGCTCTGGCACTGGGTCGTGCGGCAGCGATAGGACGTGGCATTGATCATGATCGTGTTGCTATTCGCCAACGTGATGGCCAAGTTGGCCCACGTCTGCAGGGGTCGATCGGTTATGCCGCTTTGCGTGGCGGTGACGTTATTGGTGACCATACGGTGATTTTCGCCGGTCCGAAGGAAAGAATAGAGCTGGCGCATAAAGCAGGTGGCCGCGAAATTTATGCAGAAGGCGCCTTGCGTGCGGCTCTGTGGGCGCATGGGCAGAAACCGGGATTGTATTCTATGCGGGATGTGTTGGGGCTTGTATGAAGACACCCCTTGAGCCACGCAAAGGAGCGACAAAGCTTCGCGACGTACCGAGTGATGTCCTGCGGCGGCTTAATCGCGGCGAAATAGAAACAGCAACTTTAGCAGAAGGGTTGGCGATTAACTTTGTTACTCTTTTGGGTGAAGTAGAGCCGGCCTTAAAAAAGCAAGCTACGTCGTGCTTTGCCAATACGCCGGGAATTGTCCGACGGATGATAGCAGCGGCAAAGTTGTTGCTTGATCATCATGGAAAAACCGAAGTTGAGCTCTTAAAGCATCATCCGTCAGATACGGTGCGCGGATGGGCATCGTTTATGATTGGCATCGCCCCTAACCTCACGTTGCGCGAGAGATTAAGAAGGATGAAGCCGCTGGCTGATGACTCTCACTTCGGGGTACGTGAGTGGGCTTGGCTAGCTCTGCGGCCGCATATTGCGGCGGATGTGGACGAGGCAATAGGTCTGTTACTCCCGTGGACAAGTGAAGCCTCGGCAAATTTACGACGGTTTGTTGTGGAAGCGACACGGCCTCGTGGAGTGTGGTGTGCTCATATCGATACTTTTAAGCAGCAGCCTAAAAAAGGCTTACCGCTATTGGAGCCCTTGCGAGATGATCCGGCGATTTACGTGCAAAATTCGGTCAGCAATTGGTTAAACGATGCCGGAAAATCATCGCCAGAGTTTGTTATTTCTTTGTGTCGGCGTTGGGCAAAAGAGTCTGCAGCCCCAGCAACCCTTCGCATCGTTAGGCGGGCGACAAGATCTTTTTCTGGACTTGTGCCGCCTCCGTCGCGATCACAACCATCGCTACTTAAGAGACGCAAGGCACCCAAACAACCGAGCAAGAAGGCATGACATTGCCCCAGGGTGAAAGACCCAACAACCTGCCTCGGGCAGGGTTGTGGATGATGGGCGCGGTCATCTCATTGACGACTATGGCTGTTGCGGGTCGGGAGCTCTCGGGTACCTTATCGACCTTTCAAATTCTTTTTGTCCGCAGTTTAATTGGTCTTGTGGTGGTAGGGATCATCGTATTGCGGCGCGGCTTCGGGACAGTCAAAACCCGGCAACCTGGTCTGCAAATCTTGAGAAATGTTGTTCATTTTTCGGGGCAGTATTGTTGGTTTTATGGAATCGGATTTCTGCCCTTGGGGTTGGTTTTTGCTTTAGAGTTTACCACGCCCATTTGGGTCGCGGGGCTCGCAACACTTTTCTTGGGGGAAAAGCTGACGCCGGCACGGGTCGCCGCCGTGGCATTGGGATTCGTAGGTGTGCTGATCATCTTGCGGCCGGGGCTTAGCGACATCAATCCCGTTGCCGTTATTGTTTTGGCCGCCGCAGCAAGCTATGGCGCGGCCCATGTCGCGACGAAGGGGATTACCCGAACCGATTCAGCTTTGTCAGTTTTATTCTACATGACAGTGGTTCAATTGCCGTTGGGATTTATCCCTGCGGTTATGCACTGGGTAAATCCACCGATAGATCTTTGGCCAGTCATTTTGTTGGTCGGCGTGATGGGATTGTCAGCGCACTACTGCATGGCGCAGGCTTTTGCAGCTGCTGATGTAACCGTTGTGATGCCGTTCGATTTTTTCCGTCTTCCCTTGGCAATTCTGGCGGGATTCGTTCTCTATGGCGAGACTGTTGATCCGTGGTTACCCGTGGGTGGGGGCATCATTATTTTGGCAGCTTTCTTGGTTTTGCGAGAAGGTCGTCGACGGTTATCAAAATAATTTTGATTCTGAGACATCTGGCTGCTTGTCGGCAGCCTCTGTTCCGTGCCATGAAAACCTATGCATGGTGCAATTGACACAATAAATTTTGCTTTAGTTGTCGGCTCTGGTCTGGTGCTAACCGGAATCATGACCAGTCTGATTGCAATGCGCTTTGGAGCGCCGTTGCTGCTTATTTTCTTGGCGGTCGGCATGCTGGCGGGAGAGGATGGTCCCGGTGGAATCCAGTTTTCGGATTTTGGTACGACTTATCTAGTTGGAAGTTTGGCGCTAGCTGTCGTGCTTTTTGATGGCGGACTGCGCACGCGTCTTTCGTCGCTTAAGGGCGTATGGGCGCCGTCTTTACTCCTTGCGACAGTGGGAGTCCTTATTACAGCATCGATTGTCGCCGCCGCCACCGTCTTTTTCTTCAACCTTAGCCCCTTAGAGGGGTTGTTAATTGGATCGGTGGTAAGTTCAACCGATGCCGCCGCAGTATTTTTTCTGTTGCGTCAAGGCGGAATAAAGCTTCGGCGGCGCCTCAGCCGAACATTGGAAGTTGAGTCTGGAACCAACGATCCGTTTGCGTTGTTTATGACGATTGTTCTGACCGAAATTCTCATTAATAAGGGCGGCAATGCGGGGTGGACAATTGCGGCGACTTTGGCTGAGCAACTGAGCATTGGCGCCTTGATCGGCCTTGGTGGCGGGTATGTTATCTCCCTTGTTCTTAGCCGCATTGAATTACCTTCGGGCCTACATCCAATCTTTGCTGCAACTGGTGCCGTTCTGCTTTACGCAGTTGCAGGTATTGCAGGAGGCAGCGGATTCTTAGCGGTGTATCTAGCGGGGTTGGTGGTCGGAAATCGTCCCTTGCGCGCCCATGCTAGTATCTTAGGTTTTCATGATGCGGCTACATGGCTATGTCAGATTATCATGTTCGTTGTGCTGGGTCTTTTGGCGTCGCCTCATCGGCTGATCGACTATGCTCTTTTAGGCACGGTCATTGCTGCGACACTGATTTTGGTGGCGCGACCAGCTGGTGTTTTTGCATGCTTGTGGTTGTTTAAGTTTTCCTCCCGAGAAATGGGCTTTGTTTCTTGGGTCGGATTGCGCGGCGCTGTTTCAATCTTTCTCGCATCAATTCCGATTTTGTCGCAGTTGCCCCAATCAGATGTTGTTTTTCACGTTGCCTTCTTTGTTGTCATTAGTTCGCTGATCATCCAAGGGTGGACTATTGCGCCTTTCGCTCGTTATCTTAAGGTTGTGCTTTCCCGAAATACTCAACCGACGCGCCGCGTGGAACTGGATCTTCCAGGGCAGCTGGCCTATGAGATGGTGGGTTATCCGGTTACCGGCGATATGCCGATTCTTATTCAAAAAAGATTACCTGATTGGGCGCGCCTGGCTTTGGTCATTCGGCAAAATCAAATCGTCACACCGGGTGATGCCGGCAAAATCGAAACCGGAGATTATGTTTATTTCTTTGCCCCACCAGAGCGCGCCGACTCTCTTGATCGGTTGTTTGCGCGCGATACGGAATTTGTAACCAGTGAACGGGCGGCGGCTCCAGAGTTGATTTTCGATGCCGGTATGACTTTGGGACAGCTGGCCAAACTTTATAGCCTGTTGGTTCCGGCGGACCTTTACGGGCGGACCATTGCCGAGCATTTCTCTGAAAGCTTTGACGGGCCGCCATTGGTGGGTGATCACTTGGATGTCGGCGGATTACAGCTCACAATTCGCGCTGTGGCCGAGGATCGCGTGAAGCAGGTTGGTTTGCGATTGGATGAACCGGGGGTGGGGCCTGCGTGGCGCGCACGGCTCCGTTGGCTGAAAACTTTACGCCGGCGGGATCAACAGATAACTGACGCTACTTCTAAGTAATGTGGGATTAGATGGGTACAGGCGCGAAAGGTACAGAAGGTTACGGCCAGGAAGCAGATAATCTGATCGGCCAGTATGAAAAAATGACTTTTGCCGACGTCCACCGCGACACGCGTCATCTTCTTCCTAAATCGCCGGCGCTGATCCTTGATATTGGCGCCGGCACAGGCCGCGATGCGGCATATCTGGTCAGCCAAGGCTATCAGGTAACAGCCGTCGAGCCGACTCCTGAGTTGCGTCATCATGGGATGCGGCTTCATAGCGGTGTGGCGATCGAGTGGATTGACGACTCCTTACCTGGCTTAAACGTATTGAGACAAAATCCGCGCCGCTTTGATGCCATTTTGATGACAGCAGTGCTTATGCACTTGGATGAGGGCGAGCGCCGCACGGCCATCGCATCGCTTGCACCGTTGTTAGCAGACCAAGGGGTGTTGATCTTGTCGCTGCGTTACGGGCCAGTGCCACCTGGGCGACGAATGTTTGCCGTGCCGCCTTCAGAGATTATTGCTTTGGCCAAGATGCAGAGGCTGACCCTAATTCATCATAATGATCGCGAGGATATGAAGTCCCGCCCCGACGTTAGCTGGACCTATCTCGCCTTTCGCCGTTAACTAAATAGATAAAAAGCCGTCTTGTTCTTTGCGGTTAATTCGCTATGATCGCCCGTAATAGTTGCGTTTACACAAATAAGACGGGTTATGGTCGCAAGAGTCAAAACAGTTGCCTTCCAAGGCATTGAGGTTCTGGATATTGATGTTGAGGTCCAGGTAGCCGCAGGTTTGGCAGGTTTTTCAGTGGTGGGGCTGCCAGACAAGGCAGTCGCTGAATCCCGCGAGCGGGTTCGCGCGGCCTTTGGCGCCCTAGGTCTAGCGCTGCCGGCGCGGCGCATCGTGGTTAATTTGGCACCAGCAGATGTTCTGAAAGAAGGAAGTCATTTTGACTTGCCGATCGCCTTGGCTCTCTTGGTGGCAATGGGGATCGTCGCGCAAGAGGATGCCGCAGAATACACGGTTCTTGGTGAGTTGGGCCTTGATGGGCGGTTGGCCCGCGTGGCGGGTGTGTTGCCCGCCGCCTTTGATGCTTCGGCCCGCGGTCGCGGATTAATTTGTCCGGAGGTATCAGGAAGTGAAGCCGCGTGGATCGATGATATCGAAATTTTGGCGCCGGCTTCTCTGCTGACATTGGTTAATCACTTTAAAGGTCTCCAGATCCTCACCCCGCCGGCACCGCGCGTGGCCGATGAAGAAAGCGCGCTTCCGGATCTGCTCGATATTAAAGGCCAAGAAATCGCTAAACGGGCCTTAGAGGTCGTTGCTGCAGGTGGACATAATTTATTGATGATCGGCCCTCCGGGTGCAGGTAAATCCATGTTGGCGCGACGGCTACCAGGATTATTGCCGCCCCTCACGCCGAGTGAAGCCTTGGAAGTCAGTATGATCCAATCCTTGGCGGGCGGTTTAATTGACGGCAAGATCAGTCGGCGGCGGCCCTTTCGTGATCCCCATCATTCGGCCTCATTACCGGCACTCGTCGGTGGCGGGTTGCGCGCCAAACCCGGAGAGATTTCTCTCGCGCATCGCGGTGTTTTGTTTTTGGACGAATTCCCGGAATTTTCCCGTCAAACCTTGGAAGCATTACGTCAGCCGTTAGAAACCGGTCGAGCAACTGTCGCGCGGGCTAATCACCATGTGACCTATCCTGCCCGGGTACAGCTGATTGCGGCAATGAATCCTTGCCGCTGTGGTTACCTGGGCGATGAAGCGTTAGGATGCCCGTCCAGTCGCTGGGAAAAGTGCAGCCGTGATTATCAATCACGTTTATCAGGGCCATTGCTGGATCGCATTGATGCTCAGGTCGAGGTTGCGGCGGTCAAGATTGCCGATCTCGCTTTACCCGCACCGCGTGAAACAACACAAACCGTTGTACGGCGAATAGCACGAGCGCGTCAGGCGCAAAGTGATCGTTATTCCGGCATTGAAGGGATAACAACAAATGCCGAAGCCGACGGCGAGATGCTGGATCGTGTTGCCGCTCTTGATCAGGACGGTCACGCCCTTTTGTGCGAAGCGGCAAATCGCTTGCGATTATCGGCGCGAGGATATCACCGGATCTTGCGCTTGGCGCGAACCTTGGCGGATCTTGATGGCAGTGATGCTGTTCGGCGAGTTCATCTCGCCGAAGCGTTGTCTTATCGTCGCGCGCGATTGAGCGCGACTTAACTTAAACTTCGATCTGCGTTCCCATCTCAACCACGCGCCCAGGCGGCAGGCCAAAGAATCGCGTCGCGCTTAAGGCAAAATGCGACAAGGCGATAAACAAACGCTCTTGCCATGGCGCAAGATCTGTCCGCTGGGAGGGAACCAAAGTTTCGCGACTGAGGAAAAATGATGTCTGCATCATTTCAAACTCCAGATCGTGCGCCGCGCAGAGTTTTAAAACATGAGGAACGCTTGGCCGCTCCATAAAACCAAAGCTGGCGATAACCCCGTAGAAACCTTTGCCGTAATCGTGAATAATCAGCTTTTGTTTGCGGTTGACCCGCGGCACGGTTTCCGTAAGGACAGTCATGAACACAACGCGCTCGTGCAAGACCTGATTGTGCTTAAGATTATGCAAAAGGGCGCTTGGGGTCACATCGGGATTGCTGGTCATAAACACGGCGGTGTTTTTAACGCGCGTTACACTTTTCTCACGCAAACTGGTGACGAATTGCCGGATTGGCACTGAGTCTTTGTAGACCCGTTCGGTTAAAACTTCCCGTCCGCGTTTCCATGTTAGCATGATCGTCAGCAGGCAGGCGCCGATCATCAAGGTAAACCAGCCGCCGTCAGTTACCTTTAAAATGGTTGAAGCAAACAAGACGACGTCGATCAAAATCAGAAACGACAGGGCGATACGCAGGTGCCGGAGTTGGCCCATCTGAGCGTCACCGAAAACGATGATAGCAAGGAAGCTGGTCAGCACCATTTCAGCGGTGACGGCAATGCCATAGGCACTTGCCAAATCGCTGGATTCTCCAAACCCAATGACGACAACAATGACGGCCAGCATGAGGGCCCAATTTACCGCTGGAACATAAACCTGACCAATTTCAGATTCCGATGTGTGACGTACACTCATCCGCGGCAAATAACCCAACTGGATCGCCTGTCGGGTTAAAGAGAAAGCGCCTGAGATTACAGCCTGGGAGGCGATAATCGCCGCAAGGACGGAAAGGATAAGAAGAGGATATTGTCCCCACTCCGGCACCAGCAAAAAGAAAGGATTGGCGATGGCCGAGGGGTCACGTAGCAATAAGGCGCCTTGACCAAAATAGTTCAAAACCAGAGCCGGCAAAACAAAACCCAACCACGCGACCTGGATGGGCTTACGGCCAAAATGACCCATATCAGCATAAAGCGCTTCGGCACCAGTCACGGCCAACAGCACAGCGCCGACGGCGGCAAAACCTTGCCATTTATAGCTGATGAAGAAAGTAACGGCATGAAGCGGATTGATTGCTTCAAGGACTTGAGGCGACTGCGCGACGCTGATCAATCCAAGAATGCCAAGGACCACAAACCAAACGCACATGACCGGTCCAAAGGCAACGCCTACCTTGTGGGTGCCGCTGCGTTGCGCGATGAAAAGCGCCAACAAAATCGCAATGCTTATCACAATAACATAGGGTTCAAGCGCCGGTTGGTAGACTTTAAGTCCCTCGACCGCACCAAGCACGGAGATTGCCGGCGTGATGACGCCATCACCATAAAAAAGCGATGTGCCAAGAAGCCCTACGATAATGATGGCTTTACGTTTGCCATTGACGATTCCCGGCTGGCGAAGCGCCAAGGCCATCAATGCTAAGACGCCACCTTCGCCGCGGTTGTCTGCTCGAAGAATGAGAAGGATATATTTAATGGTGACCACCACCATAAGCGCCCAGAAAATCAGCGACAGAATTCCCAGGATCGTATCTTCGCGAAGGGGCAATCCCGTCATGGCGCCAAAACATTCGCGAATTGTGTAAAGAGGGCTGGTTCCGATATCGCCATAGACGACACCGAGAGTAGCCAAAACCAGAAGAGGCATCCGACCGGTCTTACGATCGTCTGCACATACCGAAGCCATGAAAAAAACCTCGAGCTCGTTTTTCGATTGTTTTGAAGTACTGACGGCGGATTTCTCATCCGCCAGGCCCTAAGACACCTCCCCAGATGTCGCGTCGCCTCTCGTTTTTGCAGTGCAGCATTATCTGCGTCGGTAAAAGGAAATCAAGTCCCTTTCATCATACGATCGCAAAACCTGTTCTGTGGCTTATCATACTGAAATACATATGATTCTTAACCAAACTAAGTGCTGACATGACTTGGGCGCATAGATCTTAGGAAAATGCCTGCAGTTTTGTAGCGCAATAGTATGAGGCAAGGCGCGTGTCTCATACTAAGAACATATATAGAACATTTAGTTTTAAGTCAAGAGAGTTTTCGGGAAAGCCGGTTATCCTTGACCTTGGCTCAGCGCCAGCGTATCAACCCCCGGCGCGTTCCTGTCGGCAGGAACGCAAAAGATTTCTAAAGGAGCAAACTCATGGCACGTCGCTGTCCGGTCATGAAAAAAGGCGTTCTCGCGGGTAACAATGTTAGCCACGCGAACAACAAAACCCGGCGCCGGTTTTTGCCGAACCTGCAGCCCTGCACTTTCTTATCGGAAAGCTTAGGCCAGTCGGTGACCTTGCGCTTATCAACACGGGGCATTCGCACGATCGAGCATCGCGGCGGGTTAGACGCTTATCTTCTCTCAACGGCGTCATCAAAGCTACCTGCGGAACTGCGCCGGTTGCGTCAGTTGGTTGCGGCGAAAGCGGAAAAGAAAGCAGCCTAGGCTTTGCGCCGAAAATTTATTCGATGAAGCCCGCCGCTTACATGGCGGGCTTTTTCATGAGGGGGAACGGCAATGTCATTATCACTTGAAGGATTCATCTCCATTATGAACGGCTGGCCGCCGGAAGCGGTCTGGGCGTTGATGGCGCTGACGTGCTTTTCCGTCATCTTGATTATGTTGCGGTTATTCGGCGCGGCGGGAATCTATGTCTATATGGCGGTTGCGATTGTGATCGCAAATATTCAAGTAACCAAGGCAGTGCAGTTTAGCGTTTATCCCAATCCCGTTGCTTTGGGCACGGTAGTGTTTGCATCCACTTACCTCTGCACGGATATTTTGACGGAATATTACGGTCGAGTTTTTGCGCGCCGCGGATTATGGCTAGGATTTTGCGCATTAACCCTATCAACAGTCTTGATGACTTTAACCCTGGGCTTTGCGCCCATGACGGCGGCGCAAGCGGCAAGCGGCGACATGGCCTGGGCTTTGCCAAATCATGATGCGATGATGGCATTATTCAAGCCGGCACCGGCGTTACTCGTCGCAGGCATGACGGCTTACATCACCAGCCAGTACAACGATATCTGGATTTACATGCTGGTTCGGCGTCTGACGGGGACGAAGTATTTATGGTTGCGTAACAACGTTTCGACCATGGTTTCCGCCTTTATCGACAACACGATCTTCAGCGTTTTGGCTTGGGTTGTCTTCGCGCCGGAACCGGTTGGGCTTTCCGCGCTCTTCTTCACCTTTATCCTTGGGACATATTTCGAGCGGATGTCATTGGCGGTTTTGGATACGCCGTTTATGTATTTGGCACGGTGGTGTTTACCAGTGAGTGATAGGGGACGCTACGAAACGGAACTCGCTGCCGCACGTGCCGAGGAGCGGCGCTTTGTCCGGCGCTGACGGATTTGGCGCTGACGGATTTAGTTTCACCATCACTCACCGAACACCAGGTAGTCGGGCACGGCTGGGTCGATTGGAAACACCCCATGGTGGGCTGGATACGCCGGCGTTTATTTTCTGTGCAACCAAAGCAGCATTGAAGGCCACGACGCCGGATCGCGCTAAGGCCGAAGGTACGCAGATTATCTTGGCCAATACCTATCATCTGCTATTGCAGCCGGGGGCTGACCTGGTGGGTAAAATGGGCGGACTTCACCGTTTCATGGGGTGGGATGGCCCCATGCTGACGGATAGCGGTGGCTTTCAAGTCTTCAGTCTGGGTCACGGCGGTGTGGCAGAGGAAATCAAGGGCCGCCCCAATGCCGATCGCCCCCGCACACTGCAAAAGATCACGGAAGAAGGCGCCTTATTTCGCTCCTACGTAGATGGCAGCATTCACAAGCTGACGCCGGAGTCATCAATTGATACGCAGCGTGCCCTAGGTGCGGATTTGATTGTCGTGCTTGATGAGTGCACGGCCTTTCATGATAACCGCGATTACACAGCGCGTTCGATGAAAATGAGTCAGCGGTGGGCCGATCGCAGTCTTGCCGCCTTTGATCGTGCCGATCGCCGATCGGTGAATGGTCTTCCACAAGCGCTTTATGGTGTCGTCCAAGGCGGGGTTTATGAAGATTTGCGCGGCGAAAGCGCATCGCATCTTGCTAGCCGGCCGTTTTTTGGCAATGCGGTTGGCGGCTGTCTTGGTGCTACTAAAGAGCAAATGTATGAAGTCGTGCGCTGGTCTATTCCTCATTTGGATATGAGCCGGCCAACCCATCTGTTGGGGATCGGTGGACAAGAAGATATTTGGCAGGGGGTGCGCGAAGGCATCGACACTTTCGATTGCGTGACGCCAACGCGCCTTGGACGACACGGAGCGGCCTTGGTTCGGCCCCCTCTAACGAGTAACGGAAAATCTGAGCGGCTTAATCTGCGGAACTCTGCATTCCGCGAGGATGACGGGCCAATCGATTTGGAGTGTGGGTGTTGGGTTTGCAAGAATTTCAGCCGTGCCTACATTCATCACTTGCTTAAAGCTGGCGAGCTGACAGGAATGGAGCTTCTGACCATTCACAACATCGCATTTATGAATCGATTATTGGTTGCAGTGCGCGAAGCAATTGCGGCTGATGATTTGGACGGCGCTACAGATGCCTGGATGAACAGTCGGGAGTCTTACGGCAGAAGCTCAAACATGAGAAGCCAAGTTTTCTGAATCATGTGCGCATTGAAATTATCGTCACTAACAACATAAATGTAGGTCTTTCCGGCGTCATCTTGGCGCACGGAAATGCCTTCGAAATTGTCTCGGGGAAGATCAGCCGTAAACCGGATGAGTTCTTCGCCGTTAAGAAGCGCGTTTGGTTTAATCATTTCCGCCTTAAGTCGGACAATTCGGGTGGCAAAATCAAAAGGTAATTGTACGCGGCGCTCTAACACCACAATGTCCCCATTCGGAAGGCGCGCAGCATCAGTGGGACGGAAGCCTTCAATTACTTTATAGCGAAGCTCATGCCAGCCGGTTTTATCGCTGACCCATCCATGTACAGAAGTAGTGTCGCCCATTTCTGCGAGGTATTGTTCTGCGATGGCAAGCAACGGGCCATCGGCTCCTTCTGGTGTTAAAGCAACGAGTGCTTCCAAGCCGCCGTTACTTGGGGCATTTTTAAGGTCTTTGGGTGCTGAAAACTCTGTGGGTGCGTCACGCGGCAGTAAAGTTTTAATGGCCTTATTGCTGGGCGGAAAGCGCCAGATCCGATGTTGATGCTCAAACCCAACAAGAACGCCGCCATCGCCGCTCCATTCCATGGACTCCGAATCTCTCAGGCCGTCGCCAAGAGATTTGCCGTCAACATTGGTTTGCATGCGGAAATTACCGAGAAGCTTTGCCCCGGCCAGGCGACCCTTTTGATCGTAAGTTAAGGCAAAACCCCAGAAGCGGCCGCGATCACTTAAGGCCAGAGCTTGCTGGCCGTCGGGCGATACTCTTAAGGCGGATAATCCACCAAAAGCAGGGTTACTGGAATGCAGAGTGATTCCCCCGAGGAAAGCAAGTTTGCCAAACTGTGGGGCGGAAAACTCTGAAGCCGACGCGTTGGGCGATCCAAAAACAAAAGGTTCAACAACGAGGTCCGCTGGCTTGTCGGCCAAAACAAGATGGGGAATGAGCAAAAATGCTAAAGAAGTAATTATTCGAAAAAACATAAATCGCCACAAAGAAAGATCAGATAATGAATGATAGGATGATATCGAGGCTTTTTTTCGACGAGCCTGCGGCGAAATAATAGTCATTAGCTCCACGTGAACCCAAGGCGGCGCCGGATTTGGGTTGCGGTTACGCCTTGGCGGCGCAGCTGATCAAGAGAAACCGCATCACTGCGTTTGGCCAGACGAACGCCGGTATCGTCGGTGATCAATCGATGATGATGCCAGCGGGGTGCGGGTAATTCCAATAAGGCTTGGAGCAAACGATGAAGATGGGTCGATGGTAATAGATCTTCGCCTCTTGTAACCAAAGTAATGTTTTGTAACGCATCATCAACTACGACGGCCAGGTGATAACTGGCTTCCGCATCTTTGCGCGACAAAACGGCATCGCCCAGGAGGGTAGGATCGACAGTGACTTCGCCCACACCCAGGTCGTGAAAGGAAAGCGCGCCTGTAAGAGTCTCGGCCTTTTTCGCATCAAGGCGTAAGGCGTAGGGTGTTCCCGCAGCCATTTTGGCTTGAATCTCGATAGAAGAGAGACGGCGGCAAATCCCCGGATAAAGCGGTCCCTCAGGGCCTTGCGGTGCTGCACCCGCGGCGGCGATCTCAGCGGCAATGTCTTTGCGCGTGCAGAAACAAGGATAGAGAATACCTTGCTTTTCTAAACGACGAAGAGCGGCGTGATAATCATCCTGATGTTTTGATTGATGGCGCACCGGTTTTATCCAGCTGAGACCGAGCCAAGTCAGGTCTTCCTCGATATAAGTCACGAATTCGGGTCGGCACCGCCCACCATCAAGATCTTCAATACGCAAAAGAAAGGGACCGCCGCGCGCTTGCTGCGCTGCAAACAACGCGGCATAGGCATGACCGATATGCAACCGTCCTGTAGGACTAGGGGCAAAGCGAGTCGTTTCTGAAGCGATTGATGTCATGTCCCTGTTCCCTAAGCGGTGCATTTAGTATAAGTCAAGATTATGACAACTTTATATCCTCGCCCGGACACCGTACCGGGAGCCCACTATGGCGGCATCCCCGAAGCTGTGCTGCATAAGGCTTTGACTGATTTGGCTGCCGCTGATCCTATTCTGGCGCAAGCAATCGCCCAGGTGGGTTTGCCAAGCGCCCGCGGCCGTCTGCCCGGATTTACGACTCTGCTGCGGGTGATTGTCTCGCAGCAATTGTCCACAAAGGCCGCGGCGACCATTTATGGTCGACTTGCTGACAAATTGCAAAGCGATGACCCAAAACCTGATGCGGTGTTGGCGCTGTCAATTGCTGATCTGCGCAGTATCGGACTTTCTGAGCGCAAGGCTTCCTATGCTCATGGTTTGGCACAGGCCGTTTTGGATGGCGTATTAAACTTTGATGCTCTTGCCTCAATGCCGATCGACGATGTCATCGCAACAATTTCAAGTTTGCGCGGTTTCGGTCGGTGGAGCGCCGAAATGTACGCGTTATTTTCCTTAGGCCATACGGATGTTTGGCCAGTAGACGATCTTGCTGTTGTGGTAGGATTGCAGCGATTAAAAAAATTAAAAGAACGGCCCAATAAGAAGCAAATGGAGAAATTGGGCGAACCGTGGCGACCATATCGAGGTTGCGTGGCGATTTTCCTTTGGCATTATTACGGTGCGGCAACCTTGGACGAAGCGGCAATGCTTGCCGTTAAAGGCGATAAAAAAGCTCCAGCTAAAAAGTCCAAGCCAAAAAAATCTAAGCCAAAAAAATCCAAGATAAAGGCAAAATCACCGACAAAAAAGAAATCTTCGGTTAAGAAAAAAGCTGCAACAAAGAAATCTCCAAAGAAAAAACCAGTAGCAAAAAAGAAACCAATCCAAAAAATCGTAACCAAAAAGAAAATTACAAAACGCAAAGCTGCCGCCCTGAAAAAGTCTCGGGCAACAAAAAAATCGCCTACCGGAAAAAAACTGACAGGCAAAAGCCCGGCAGGAAAATCCCCAGTGAAGAAAGCCGCGATTGCGCGTCGAAGCTACAGCATGATTGTTGATCCGCGGTTAAAGGGGCGCCGGACTCAAGGCCGCCGCCGTACCCGGCGATGAATACAAGCCTTTCTTTCCAAACCTCAGGCCCGGCATCAGGTAAAAAGCCTAGCCAGATGGTGGTTTTGCTTCATGGGCTCGGAGCGAATGGGGCTGATCTCCTCAGTTTGGCGCCGTATTGGTCGAGCAGTTTGCCGGAGGCCATTTTTGTGGCGCCGGATGCGCCAGATTCTTGTGACATGGCGCCCTTCGGTTATCAGTGGTTTAGTTTGCAGGACCGCAGCCCCGATGCAATGGAAAAGGGCGCGCGCCGCGCCGTACCACTTTTAAACAAATTCCTGGATGAGCAGTTGGCTGCCCACAGTATCACTCCCGACAAAATGGCCTTGGTGGGTTTTAGTCAAGGCACCATGATGGCTTTGTTTGCCGCGCCGCGCCGTCATCTTCCGCCAGCAGCCGTGGTTGGCTATTCCGGAGCGTTGATTGGCGCCGCAGCTTTGGTGGATGAAACCACCGGTAAGTTTCCGGTTCTTTTGGTGCACGGCGATGCGGACCCTGTCGTGCCATTCATGGCTATGACTCATGCGGAACAAAATCTAAGAACCGCTGGATTTTCCGTAACGGCGCTATCGCGTCCGGGCTTAGGTCATTCGATTGATCCCGAAGGATTAAGCGCCGGGGCGGCATTTTTGCGTCAAAGTTTTGCTGCTAAACCTTAGGGTTCTTGCGCATCTCCCTGAAATTTTGACGCCACATCCTTGATTGTGACATTCTTGCGAGGTCGACCCCCACATATTGTGGCGGCCGAAGCTTTAGGTTATGACTTAAGAGGGGAATGCTTCGGTTAAAGGCCATGTGCCGGATAAGGAGCTCTTCGTGAACGTCGCCTTGACTACGCCTATTGCGGATGCGCCTGTTGCGCCGGGAGCGCGAAGGTCGTCGCCAACCGCCGGACCCCTTGAAGCCTGTCCGGCTCTTGTTCTCAATGCAGATTTCCGGCCGCTCAGTTATTTTCCATTGTCGGTATGGTCGTGGCAGGATGCGGTGAAGGCTGTCTGCTTGGATCGGGTCAATATTTTATCAGAGTACGAACGTATGGTGCGGTCGCCCTCGTTCGAGATGCGTCTGCCCAGCGTGATTGCGCTGAAAGATTTTGTGCCGATGGTGCAGAGGCCGGCGTTTACGCGGTTTAATGTTTTTTTACGGGATCGGTTCTCGTGCCAATATTGCGGAATCAAACCTTATCTTGCGGATTTGACTTTTGATCATGTAGTGCCGCGGAGCCGCGGCGGCCGCACCGCTTGGACTAACGTTGTAACCGCGTGTTCACCCTGTAATCTTAAAAAGGGTAGCAAACTCTTGCCGGAAGCACGGATGCATTTGCGCTCGCAACCCTACGCACCGACCAACTGGCAGCTGCAAGATAATGGAAGAGCCTATCCGCCGAATTTCTTGCACGAAAGCTGGCGCGATTATTTGTACTGGGATAGCGAGCTGGAGTCTTAAATCCGTTCGGACAGAAATATCGCCATCCGTGTGGCAGCGCTGACGGCGCTTTTTAACAAGCCGTAACCGAGTGCATCTTCGGCTCCGTGGGCAAGCCCGGTATCACGATGGGCGATTTCATCAGCGCGAAATTCAGTCAGGATTGATTTAAGCTTAGCCTCATTGTCATCCAAGGCGTAGATTTGTTTTGCGTAATGCGCATCGATCGTTTCTTCAACCGCAACGGTGCAGGCCATAGCGGCCTTAGCGCCTAAAAAGGCTGTCGCTGCTCCTAAAGCATATCCGGCAACATGCCACAAGGGATGGAGCAAGGTTGGACGCACGCGTCGTTCCGCAATCAACTGCTCAAAAGTTTTAAGGTGTCGTTCTTCTTGATCGGCCATATGACGGATCACATCGGCACTGGGGTCTTTTTTGAGAACAGCCAATTGGCCTTCATAAATTCTTTTAGCGCCAAACTCACCGGCATGATCGACGCGGATGATGCGTTCAACTAAGTCAGCAGGGGTGGGGTCACCGGGGAGGGGGCGACGTGTCACAACACGACCCGGCGGGCGCGATGGCTAGACCGAATAGCAAGTACACCTAAGCCAAAAGCGGCTATGGCATTCCACCCAGCGAGGGATAGCCCTAGAAAAACCCACGGCGCCTCGTCGCAGCGGACAATATGCGTACCCGCCAAGCGTCGTTTTAAATCTTCAAGGTTCTCGGATGGGCCGCTGGTCCCGGAACAAGCAGTTGGACCTGGCAAAAGCTTCCACTCGACCCCAGCATGGTAAGCCGCCAAGGCGCTATTGGCAAAAAACAGCGCTGCCATAAGAAGCATAATTAAATGATGCGGCTTGCCGCTAAAAAACGCCGCCACTAAACCTAAGGCAACAGTGCCGGCATAGGGTATTCTTTGCCAATAACACAAAGTGCAGGGAGGCAAGCCGCCGATATATTGAAACCCATAGGCGCCGGCCAGCAATGCGGCCGAACAAAAAGCAAGCAGGAGGGGCGCCGGGGCGAGAGGATGTCGCTCAGAGGTAGCAGAGAGATGATGCATGCCAAGAGTGTGGGCCGGGTTTGATCCGGATGCAAGATTGTTGCTTAAAACATAAATTTTATGGCGATAAACCCAGCTATTAGCAGGAGAAAACCCCCTGTCGTGATCAAGCCAAGATGTTGTTCAATGATACGACGGACGCCGGCGCCACACCAATAGAGGATTGCCGCGACAAGAAAGAATCGCGCGCCGCGAGATAAAACCGATGCGATACCAAAAATAAAAGGGTCAAGACCCAAGGCGCCGCTAGCTATGGTAATCACCTTGTAGGGGAAAGGCGTAAACCCCGCCATGACAACAATCCAAAATCCCCACGCATGATAATGAACGCTAAAGGTCGCAAACACATTTTCATAGCCATAAAGCCGGATGAGAGGGGTTGCGACTAAGTCAAAGAGAAACATGCCGATGGCATAACCAGCGTAACCACCCAAAACGGAAGCAACAGTTGCAATGCTGGCAATGGTCCATGCGCGGGCGCGTCGCGCCAGAACCATGGGCACGATAAATGCATCTGGCGGAATTGGAAAAATAGAGCTTTCCAGAAAGGACACGATCGCCAAAACCCTCAGCGCCCCATTTGTTTCTGCGGCCTTAAGGGTCACAGCATAAAGACGCCTCAAGAGGCCAGGGCCAAGCAGGGTGAGGTAAAAAAATTTAGATTTAGGTGTGATTCTTAGCTGAGACTTATCTGGTGTCGTCGTCATTACTGCAAGCCTTAAAGGTCTCGATCGATCAAGATGATCAGTCGCGATCCTTAAAGCAAGCAAAGACTCAGAGGCGTAAACTTTTCAAACGTTAAAAATGCGGAGGCTAGCTAGCAGTCTCTGTAACGACGAGACGCTGACTGCGAAACACGAAGCTTTCCCCATTTAATTCTTGGCGCGTGGTAAAGACGCCCGATGGCTCATAAAGTCCAGGCGTTGCATTCATGGGTTCATTCGGCATGAAACTAAGGGCGAGCAAAGCAATACCCCATAAGCCTAAGGTCATGACGAAGGCCGGTAGTGTTGATTTATTCATAACAGCCTCCCCTCTTATTATTAGCCGCGATTGCGACGCTGTAGGTGCATTTAGTAAACGAGTGAAAAAGGGTATTTATTTCATTTACCCAAAACATTCTGTGACGACGATCAATTCGATCTAACTAAATTACCGCTGAATAGTTAATGAATAGAAAATATCAGTGAATTAAGAATTATAAGTTCAGTAAAAATTGATTTAATTACAAAAGAAATTCTTTTTTAAAAATGAAGCAGGAGTCCAAAATTTATTTAAGAAAAGGGCCCGTCCAAAAGGACGAGCCCACGTCATCAGCTATGACGTTTACCGATTTAGATTACGTGAAATAGGTAAAGCAGGATGATAATTGGAATTGGGATTCCAAGAACCCATAATAAGACCCCACGCATGGTAGATCTCCCTCCGTAATAAAACCGAATGATGCTCAACCGGACATCGTGGACGATGCATCGAAGCTAAGCATTTGGTGAGATAACGTTAAGCGAGAGCATTGGTTCCCATAAGCTTTGCAATATGTATAAGAAATAGGTGTGAGACCGGCCCTTTAATAGACTTTGTCAGGGTGACAATTCCTTTCTTTTCAAGGCTAACAAAGCTCCGTAAGAGAAGAATGACGGTGTCGATTTCGCATGCCGGCAAGGGAACTTTTTATGAAGCCAAAACATCTTTTTCTGGCGCTTATCGTTGCGGCGATCTGGGGATTTAATTTTGTCGCCATCAAGATCGCCCTTGTCAGTTTTCCACCGTTATTTTTGGTCGTATTACGGTTTGCTTTTGCAGCTTTGTTAATCGCGATTTTGCCGCGGCCCTCTGTTCCTTGGCGCCAGCTGGTTTTGGTTTCAGTGCTCCTGTTTTTGGGGCAGTACGCGTTGTTGTTTCCAGCCATGGCATACGGAATGCCGCCGGGCCTGGCGTCGATTGTGATCCAGATTCAGGCATTTTTTACAATTTTGATTGCTGCCCTGTTTTTGCGCGAACGGCCAACGGCGCGCCAGCTTCTTGGTGCATTCACGGCGGGTGTCGGTCTTTTAATCATTGGCGTTAATCTTGGCGTTGATGTCACGGTTCTTGGGCTCGGCCTCAGTATTGCCTCAGCCGTTAGTTGGGCTTTCGGCAACGTTCTGTTGCGTCGGGTTGGCCAAGTGGACATGCTGCCCTTGATCGCATGGCTTAGCTTAATTCCCCCTTTACCGTTATTAGGTATCTCCCTGATCATGGAAGGACCCACCGCGTTAATCACGGCTATTCATAGTGTCACCTGGCTGACGAGCGGTGCAGTTCTTTATATCGCGTTTATCTCGACTGTCGTGGGCTTTGCCATCTGGGGGCATTTGCTGAAGATGTATCCCGCCGGAACCGTAGCCCCGTTTGCGCTACTGGTGCCGATTTTCGGCGCCGGCTCCTCAGCCCTGGTTTTAGGCGAAAGGTTTGGCGCTGTTAGGCTGATCGGCATGGCTTTGATTATGGCAGGACTTGCCATTATTGCCTTGCCATGGCCGGTGAAAAGACCGGCTCTGGGTAAAATATAAGGGGCTGTTCTCTTCCTAAGACGAAAATCCGCTGTTCAAAACCCTAAGGCCAAACCCTAAGGATTGACCAATAAAATAGGGGCTATATAGTGCGGCCGGTCTTGAGGGATGCGGCCAAAGTCTTAATGATGGCCCATGCGATAGGCGCCCCTGTGGCGGAATGGTAGACGCGGCAGACTCAAAATCTGTTGTCTGCAAGGACGTGGGAGTTCGAGTCTCCCCGGGGGCACCATTTTGATCAGCTAAGGCTTAGAAAGCAGTTTTAAAAATTATCCCTGCTCACCGTAATTCTATCTCCGTTAAGTGCCGCTCGGATTTTATCAAAGGCCCATTCTCTACTAACTAAATAACTGCTGCCGCCGACATCCTCGGGCCGACTGACGACGTCCTTACATAAATCAATATAATCTTTAGCGCGCAGCGACAGCAGGATTGCGGAGTGAGCTTGTTCTTCTGTTAAAGCTTTATAGATATGCTCGCTGACAAACACAGGAGGAAACAACATATTACCCTCACTCCACAAAATCAGAGGATAATCGAGACACTGATTGTTAAGCCAAAGGGAGTCGTCTTTATATTTTTTCCAATCTAAATCGCCGTCTTTCTCTTTATGCTTAATAAAAAAATCGCCGCAGTCCGGTTTAAGTTTTAAATGCGGAATATAGAAGGTTCCCTGCTTTTGATTATTTTCCCTTAGTACTGACTTTAAAAAAATATCAAGCTGTTTTTCGGCTTTTGGGATTGTGCGGTAGGATATCTCAGCAGGGCTTTTTTGCTGAGCGGCGCTAACGTCGCCTGACCACATCAGGAAAAATAAATACAGATGGATGAAACGTATTTTCATTTTATATTTATAGTGAATTTAAAGGGAAGAATCTACCTATGCTCAACTTTTTCAGCACCCTGCGCCGTTGTCTATGTCGGTATATGTCGCGGCCTTGCATGAGGATGGTATGACTGCAGCCCTTGTTCCCGAGCTTTATTGTTGTGAGATTGATGCGAGTCTTAAATTTTATACGCAGATTTTGGATTTTAAAATTCTCTATCAACGTCCAGAAGAAAAATTTGCTTATATTGAACGGGAGGGGGCTTGTCTGATGTTGGAGCAGCCAACTGCGGCATCACGCAGCTGGTTATTAGCCGAGCTAACTTACCCCTATGGCCGCGGCGTCAATTTTCAAATTGAAGTTAGGGCGGTTGATAATCTTTACGCACGGGTAATGGCGGCGGGGCTAAATCCGTTTCTGCCTATAGAAGAAAAATGGTATCGGCGGGATGCCGATCAGGTTGGAAACCGTCAGTTCATTGTTGCCGATCCCGACGGCTATCTGTTGCGGTTCTTTCAGGATTTGGGGTCGCGGCGCAGCTGAGCTTACGAGCTTCGTTCATCAAAGCCTTTATCTTAAATATCGAAAATCAACGGCGCGTGCTTGTCGGTATTAGGACTCGGGCAGTAAATCTCCGAGATTTTCAGCGCGAGCCACCAGCGATCGGCGGAGTTTAATAAGGGCTCGATGCTCGAGCTGGCGCACACGTTCTTTGCTGACGCCAAGTTTGCGCCCAAGCTCTTCCAAGGTTGCCCCTTGTTCTGTCAACCGCCGCAACTGAACAATTCGGCGTTCGCGTTCGCTGAGTTCAGCTAACGCCTCCGCCAGCCAAGCCGACCGGGTTTCCGCGTCGCGTAATCCGACAACGATATCTTCAGGATTAGGGCCTTCGGCAGCTAAAAAGCTTTGCCAATCGTCTTCACCTTGGGGGCTAACCGGTGCATCAAGCGAACGGTCCGCGGCCGACAAACGGACCTCCATGGCTTCGACTTCATCGGGAGAGACACCAAGATCTGCGGCAATTTTTGCGCGACCTTCTTCATCTAAAAGACGGCCCGTGCGATCTTCAATTTTGGCGCGCAACCGCCGCAGATTAAAGAACAGAGATTTCTGCGCCGCCGTCGTTCCCGTGCGAACGATGGACCAATTGCGCAGGATAAATTCTTGCATGGCGCTGCGGATCCACCATGAAGCATAGGTAGAAAAGCGAACTTCCCGATCAGGCTCAAAGCGAGCGGCAGCTTGCATAAGCCCGACATTTCCCTCTTGGACAAGATCGCCCATGGGCAGGCCGTAATTTCGATATTTCCCCGCCATGGCCACGACAAGCCGGACATAGGCTTCAACCAAATTATGTAAGGCATCAACATCGCCTTGTTCGCGCCAGCGGCGCGCCAGTTCCCATTCATGGTCACGGTCGAGCAAAGGCTGCCGCATGGAAGAACGAATAAAAGTAATATTGGCCTTCTGAGTTTGTGGATCGTCGATATGTGCCATATAAATTACTCCCCCTGTCGGGGTTGATGAAGATGATTGCCCCTGGGAGCATTGTTGCCGCCAAAGGTTTACAAATTGCATATAAGAACTGCTCTAAAGAGTCGGCAGTTTATTCTGCACAGCAGCTGTGCAATCACTTTCTTGCGAGATCATCGGCAAGAATTTGAAAAGCCTTGATGTGAAATAACCCGGGTTCCGCCCGAGAGTTCCCTCACGGTACGCCGTTAAACAGATTTAAATAAAAATTAATCTTTTGCGCCTAATCTATTGTCGACTTCTTAAATCCTTTGTTCCAACTTGGAAAGGTGGAACAGGCACTAAGGGTCCTATAAGGGCCGGCACGGCTTGGCCTTATGAGAAACCGCGATATCCGCGCGGCTTCTGGGCGCTGATCGCTCCGCCCAACAAAAAACCCGGAAAGCAGAAGCTTCCCGGGTTTTTGTTGTTAAGCTTGAACGAGGCCGGTTAAGCGGCCTTGCTCAGCATTTCTTCAAGGCGTTGCGAAGCCTGTGCTTCGTCAATCGACTCTATTGCGGCAAATTCCCGTGCCAACCGGTCAAGCGCTGCCTGATAGATTTGGCGCTCACTATAGGATTGGTCAGGTTGCCCGACATTGCGGTAAAGATCGCGCAAAACCTCAGCGATAGACACAGGGTCACCGCTATTGATCTTGGCCTCGTACTCTTGAGCTCTGCGGCTCCACATGACGCGGCGTATCCGCGACTTGCCCCGCAATGCCTTAAGAGCGCTTTGCATTTGATCCTGACTTGATAGTTTGCGCAGCCCAGCGTCGGTGGCTTTAAGGACAGGAACCCGCAGAGTCATGCGATCTTTTTCGAAATGGATCACAATTACTCGTAGCTTAATCCCCGCAATCTCCTGTTCCTCAATGGCCTTAACTTGGCCGACACCATGGGTTGGGTAGACAACAAAGTCACCCGCGCGAAATTCTGATTTTTTCGCCATTTTTTGTCTTTCAACAGTGCTTCCCTGAGTCTTACGCCCGTCTCCGGATGAACAAACTTGGGGCTCCGTTCCCGTCAGAGGCCCAGGTGACCATTCGGACTGATACGTAAGGCGACAAAGCCTTCCATTCCTTGCCGCAGTTCAAACCCTATCACACCTGTGGACAAAAAGATAGGCGTACGCGTGCTGCGTACCTGTATTGATAGTGAAATTTCGTATTTGTTCTAGAATATTTTCTTTGTAATTCAAATAGTTAGATTAAATTCGATTTAATTATCGGATCCGGGCTTGTCACTAAAGAACTTTTGAAACTTATCCGCAACGCCCTTGTACTGGTCGGCATCGCCTGGGGCATCTTTCTTGCGGGTAATGTTGGGCCACTTTTCGGCATAGTCCCGGTTAAGCACGGCCCATTTTTCAGCACCTGAGTCTGTGTCAGGGACAATAGCCTCGGCCGGGCATTCAGGTTCGCACACGCCGCAATCGATACATTCGTCTGGGTTGATGACCAACATGGTTTCACCCTCGTAAAAGCAATCAACAGGGCAAACCTCGACGCAATCCATATATTTGCAGCGGATGCAACTTTCAGTGACGACGTAGGCCATAGGCTCGAGACTCCATAGATCAGCTATCAAATTCACGCTTCGTTAGTTGGGGGCCAACGAAGCTGGTCAGTATGTGGCATACCTGCCTTTTTACTTCTATCATTTTTCGCAAAGCGCGTCGATTCAAGGCCTTCGCTAACCGCGATCATGGTTTATCAATGGGCTCTATCTTTAAACTTGATCCATCGACGCCGATCACCCGGACCCGTGTCCCCGCATTAAGATCAGGGCCGACGATCCGCCAGACCGTATCATCCAAGCGAAGTTTGCCGATACCTGCGTGCATAGGATATTCCAGAACGCCGACCCGCCCGACCAAAGCTGCGCCTCGTTTATTAAGTGCGGGCTCATCTGTGTGGATGGGCCGGCGCTTTAAGATATATCGGCCCGCAAGAGCAGAAATGATCGAGAGTGCGGCAAACAAAAGCCCCTGGGTTTGCCAGGTAAGATCAGCAAGCAACAGAAGAATAACGCCGACAATTCCCGCCGCCACACCCATCCAAAGAAAGACGGTTCCGGGAGCGACAGTTTCAAGAGCAAGTAAGAGGGCGGCGAGAACCCACCAGTGCCAAAAATCCAGCTGCATGATCGATCCTATACTTAGGTATTAGGCGTATCTGTCCGGCGCCACGGTCCTGCTGCGCCAGGGGTCCGTGCAATCCCCGCTTCCTTGGCCAACTCCGCAATACCCCCAAGGGCGCCAATGACGGATGAAGCCTCTAGCGGCATCAAGACAATCTTCTGGTTCGGGCTTTCCGCCAACCGTCCCAAGGCCTCAATGTATTTTTGCGCGACGAAATAATTGATCGCTTGGACGTTACCTTTGGCAATCGCGTCCGACACCATTTGTGTTGCCTTAGCTTCAGCCTCGGCAGAGCGCTCACGGGCTTCAGCCGTGCGGAAGGTTGCTTCTTTTTCGCCTTCGGCGGTCAGAATCTTGGATTGTTTTTCGCCCTCAGCCTTCAGGATGGCTGCTTGACGGAAACCCTCAGCTTCAAGGATTTGCGCACGACGCTCGCGTTCGGCCTTCATTTGGCGCGCCATGGAATCCACAAGATCACGAGGTGGGGTGATATTCTTGATTTCGACGCGGGTCATTTTAATGCCCCACGGGCTGGTTGCTTCATCAACCACCCGCAGCAGCTGTTCGTTGATGCGATCGCGCTGAGATAAAAGCTCGTCCAAGTCCATTGATCCCATGACGGTTCGAATGTTTGTCATCGTCAAATTAATGATCGCATTTTCTAAACCGCGAACTTCGTACGCTGCTCGTGCCGCGTCTAAAATCTGGAAAAAAATAACACCGTCAACCTCGACCATGGCGTTATCCTTGGTGATAATATCTTGGCTCGGAACATCAATGACTTGTTCCATCATGCTCAATTTAGCGCCGATCCGATCGATAATCGGCATAATCCAGTGCAGCCCTGGCTCGAGAGTGCGGGTGTATCTGCCGAAACGCTCGACAGTGTACTCATATCCCTGGGGGATAGATTTGACGCCGAGAAGAACGATCACCAATGCCAAGATGATCGCGGCCATAACAAAAATAGAAAAAGATGAAACCATATGAACCCCCAAAGCTGAGACGATAATATCTAGCACAATTGACCGTCAGCTCGCACGCCGATTATTCAAGCAAAAATTCTAGGCTTATTTTGAGTTTCTGTCGCTAGTATCTATGAGCGTTGTCCCGATGATCTAACCGGACCGTCAAAGCTGAGTGTTTTCTCTGGTGGCGGGGATGATCCGGGCACCTCGCCCAGTTCCAGATCCTTAATCCGGTCTCCGCGCTTGTTGATTTTTTCAACAGACGTACCAATCTCCGTCAAATCACGTGTTGACTGATCAAAGTGAGTTTTTAGTTTAAGAACACGCTCACTCAGCCGGCGAATGTCATCAAGGAGAAGACGCGTCTCACCCTGGATAACATGAGCTTGCTCGCGCATGCGAACATCTCGCAATACAGCGCGTACCGTGTTGAGCGTCGCCCATAGGGTCGTTGGCGAAACGATGAAAACCCGCGCGCGGTAAGACTGGTCAATAACGTTCGGCAGAGTTGCGTGTAGTTCGGCATAAATAGCTTCCGAAGGTAAAAATAGAAGAGCTGATTCCGCAGTTTCGCCGGGAAGAATGTATCGTTCGGCGATTGCCTTAATATGATTAATCATGTCGCTGGCAAGTTGGCGTCGAGACTGGGTTCGCGTTACATCATCGGTGGCATTTTGCAGCGCTGCATAAGCTTCCAAAGGAAATTTTGCATCGATTGAAATTGGCCCCGGCGGGTTAGGTAGTTTTATCAGGCAATCAACCCGGCGCCCGTTACTGAGCGAGGTTTGAAATTCAAAAGCAGAGGGAGGAAGGATACTGGTTACAAGATCTTTTAACTGGACCTCACCATAGGCGCCGCGCGCTTGTTTGTTGGAGAGAATTTCTCTCAGCCCGATGACATCGCTGGATAACCCCGCTAAATTTTTTTGCGCCTCGTCAATCTTGACTAATCGCTCACGCAAATCGGTCATGGTTGTGGTGGTCGCCGTTGAGGATTTCTCTAAGGTGTCTCCCACACGGCGGCTGACATCAGCCAAGCGCTCTTCTAAAACCTTTGTTACTGCGCGCTCTTGGGCCTGAAGCTGTTCACCCATATGGCGTTGGATACTACTGAGATTGTTGCTGAGCACCGAGATGCTTGCCGACAAAAGATCGGCTTCGCGTTGCTGCGCAGCACCAGGCCTTGATCGAAGCCATACTACCAAACCCAACAGTGACAAGCCCAGCATGAGGCCAGTGGCAAGGGCTAGCAAAAGAAAGAGGACATCAGGCACAGGGTTAATCTCAAAAAAGGACGAATGAGGGGATCTTATCATAGGCAGGATAAAGATACTGCCAGTTTAGCGCGGGCAAAGCTTGACGGAGGCCATGCCAAGGCCATATGGAATTTAGGACTGTTTGTGCAGATAACCAAGAAGAAGTGACTTTATGGCCATTCGACCCATTCTTCACGCCCCCGATCCCCGGCTCAAAGTAAAGGCCGCACCTGTGGCGCTGGTTGACGAGTCGGTGCGACAGCTGATGGATGACATGTTGGAAACAATGTATGCCGCCCCAGGCATTGGGCTGGCGGCGCCACAGATCGGTGTTGCATCGCGGGTTATTGTTGTCGATTTAGCAGAGGAAGAATCGCAGCGTCAGCCCCTTCGCATGGCCAATCCTGAAATTATTTCCGTATCCGAAGATAGCCAAATTTTTGAAGAAGGATGCCTTTCTTTGCCGGATCAGTATGCGGAGGTTGAGCGTCCGGCGAAAATTCGAGTGCGCTATCTGGACTATGCCGGCACCGCTCAGGAGATCGAAGCAAGCGGCCTTTTAGCGACCTGCATTTTGCATGAGATGGATCATTTGGATGGAGTTCTGTTCGTTGATCATATTTCAACTTTGAAGCGTTCGATCATATTGCGCAAACTGATGAAACGTAAAAAGGGCTTGGCAGAAGTCGCTTGAGTGTTTGCGCGACACAAAAGCCTGAGCGCTGCACACAAAAGGATAAATTATGCGCCTTGCTTTTATGGGGACCCCGTCCTTTGCAGTTCCCGCCTTAGCGGCGCTTCAGCAAGCTGGACATGATATTGTCGCGGTTTATACCCAGCCGCCGCGCCCTGCGGGACGTGGTCAAAAAGAAAAACCATCGCCTGTTCAGGAATTTGCCGCTGCTCAGGGATTGAATGTTCGCACGCCGCGAAATTTCAAAGAACAGCAAGACCACCTGGCTTTTAAACAGCTTAATTCCGATGTGGCTGTGGTGGTAGCATATGGCCTTATTTTACCGTCGGCTGTTTTGTCTGCGCCACGTCACGGGTGCATAAATATTCATGCGTCACTATTGCCGCGCTGGCGAGGGGCGGCGCCGATCCATGCCGCTCTGCTGGCCGGTGATAAAGAAACCGGTATCACTATTATGATGATGGATGAAGGGCTAGACACAGGACCGATGATATCTCAACACAAGATTATCATTGCCGCCGATGAAACTTTAGGTGAGTTACACAATCGATTGGCAGAGGTGGGGGCAAAAGCCATAGTCTCGGCGCTGTCGACGCCAGAGTCATTTTGCCGTCAAGCGGTGCCGCAACCACAGAAGGGTGTAACCTACGCCCGAAAAATTACCAAAGATGATGCGCGTCTTGTTTGGTCTCAGCCTGCAGAAAGTCTTGAACGGCAAGTTAGGGCTTTTGCACCGGCCCCAGGGGCATTCTTCGAATTTCGCGGCGAACGAATAAAGGTGCTAAAGGCAGAGGTCATCCCAGACACTGCGTCTACTTTTCCGGGAACGGTTTTAGACGACAATTTGGGTGTTGCGTGCGGTGGCGGGGGGCTTCGCCTGTTGGAACTTCAGCGTGCAGGGCGCCAAACCTTATTGGCGCGAGAATTTTTACGCGGCTTTACCTTACCCCCAGGCACGAACCTAACCGCTTCTTCAAGTAAAATGTCATGACGCGTTTCAAGCTGGTTATTGAATACGATGGTGGGCCGTTTGTTGGCTGGCAAAAACAACAGAATGGGCCATCGATTCAGGCGGCGTTAGAGGCAGCAATACGTCAGTTTTCGGGCGAAGAAGTAACTGTTACGGGAGGGGGCCGTACGGATACAGGGGTTCATGCTCTTGGCCAAGTCGCCCATATCGACTTAACGCGAACCATCGCGGTGGATAAGCTTCGGGAAGCAATAAATGCCCAACTGCGGCCAGCGCCCGTGGCCATTATTTCTGCAGAAGAGGTTTCCGAAGATTTTCATGCGCGATTTTCCGCTACGAGCCGGCGGTATCTTTATCGCATCTTGTCCCGTCGCGCTCCGCCAACGATAGAAAAAGGGCGAGTCTGGTGGAAATCTCGCGGTCTTGATAGTGACGCTATGCATGAAGCGGGTCAGGCACTTCTGGGCTATCATGACTTTAGTAGCTTCCGGGCATCAGAATGCCAGGCTTCAACGCCGCTTAAGACACTTACGCATCTTGCCGTTACGCGTCATGGCGATGAGGTTTGGCTTGAGGTTAGCGCCCGTTCTTTTCTGCATAATCAAGTACGCATCATAACGGGAACACTGTGTCAGGTCGGACTAGGACGTTGGCCCATAAGTGCTGTAGGGGATGCGCTCGCCGCGCGTGATCGCAAAGCAGCGGGGCCGACAGCGCCACCGGGTGGTCTATACTTGGTAGCTATTCAATATACGGATTAGACACGGATCAGCTGATGCTGAGAGGTTAGAAGATAAACTTACTTCCAACCACGCTCGATAAGCGCGGCTTCTGCATTGCTATCTAAGTCAGGGCCCGATTGATCGCCGACACGTTGCTGAATACTTGCGGCAGTACCTTTGCCCTTAGCAGGGGTTGGTGTCGCCGGGAATAAGGGTGTCGTTAATTCATTAAAACCGCGACCCTGTGCAGGCCCGGCCTGAAAACCTTTACCGGATCCTGTAACAATATCATTGCCGCGGCCTGCATTGGGTCCTTGGTCCGAGCGGCCCGTCGTCGTGGGTGCATCGCGGTCACCACCACGGGATTCGGAAGGGCCCATGCTTCCGCCTCGAGATTCAGAGGGGCTTGCAGGTCCACCTTTAGTTTCCGCAGGATTTACGGCATTTCCGATATTACCCTCAGGGCCGCCGCCATGGCTTGCTGCGCTACCTTGGCCGCCTTGGCCACCACCGCTTTGGCTACCGCCGCCGGATGGACCGCCGCTACCGCCTTGGCCACCACCGCCTTGGCTCCCACCACCGCCGTTACCGCCGCCTTTGCCACCACCGCCGTTGCCGTTACCGCCGCGACCATCAGCCGTATTTTCAGCGGCATTGGCCTGGGTAAGGCCCAAATGGCCATTCATAAGATTAACGGGAAGCGCACTAAACCCCAACGCCAGGGCCGACACCATCGTCAAGCTGATCAAACCAAAGGATTTATCCATGGTTTTGGATCGAGACTGGGGGGCACCAATAAGGGTCTTGCGCATCATAAGCTCCACTCGAATAAACCATTCCTTTTGTCGGTCCCGTAAAGACAAACAGATTGAGGAACGCTCACCTACTCAGACGATTATAGATAAACTTTATTCCTTATTTCTACCCTCGGCCAGTTAGATTTTTTCGTGTTAGAGTGGAATAACCTGCTCTATTGGACGTCTAACACGGGGTGGAAAGGAACCCAAATAAGTGCTGTGCAAGCCATAGATCGTTCCGAACTTGTTGCGCTCTTGCCACGGTTAAGACGCAGTGCTCGCGCCCTAACCAGGAACCAGGCTGCGGCTGATGATCTCGTTCAGGCAGCTTGTGAGCGCGCATTAAGGAATGGTGGGGTTTCTCAGCCAGGAGTACGTCTTGACAGCTGGATGTACCGAATTATGTTAAATTTGTGGATCGATCAGCGCCGAAGTCAGCGCGTAAGGGGAGAGCACTTAATCCCTGTTGATCCGGATACGCTTGAAGGTGGTGACGCTGAGCGTGAACTGGAAGCAAGCTTGACCGTAACGGCCGTTAGGCGGGCGGTAGCAAGTCTTTCTGAAGAACACCGTGCTATCCTTATTCTGATTGGCGTCGAGGGGATGGCATACAAAGAGGCAGCCGAAGCCTTGGATTTACCTATCGGCACTGTTATGAGCCGGCTCGCTCGTGCCCGTCAAACACTGGCACGATTATTAGATCCGGAATGGTCAGATGATGAAGAACCGAGGAAAGCTCCATGGCGCGGATTGATGATGTTCTGCTGAACGCGTACATTGATGGCGAATTAGGCCATGAAGATGTAATCGAAGTATCTTCAGCTCTGAGAAATGATCCAGAGGCGACCCGCCGCCTTGCTTGTTTTCAGCGCGTTGATGCCTTAATTCATCAGGCTTATAATCCTATTCTCGATGCGCCTATTCCAGAAAGGCTCATCGCAGCTACTCTAACTAAAACAAGCCGCTGGTCTGTCTATAAATCATCTTTAGCCACTGTGCCTGTACGTTCCGCTATTGCGGCGGGTTTGGGCCTTCTTTTTGTGGCAACAGGTACGTACGCGGTTACGACATGGCGGATGGATAGCCTTCGCCAACACGAGCTGGCGGTGCGCCAAAAAGATGAGACAATGGAAAAGCAGGCAATTCAATATGCCTTGGAGCGTGAACGTAGCGGTACCCCTACACAATGGGTCAACCCAGACTCCGGTAAGGCAGGGTCAGTTGTCCCTGTGCGCACATTTCAGGATCATTCAGGTGAATTCTGTAGAGAATTTCAAATTATAACGGAAAATGAAGCACAACTCTCCCATCCCATTTTGGCGGTTGCGTGCCGAAATGGCCAGGGCGTATGGGATGAACGGTTCAGAGTCTTAACAAACGGCACAGGACCATTACCCTTATCGCAAGAACCGGCAGCAAAACCAGAATCAAAAATTTAAATGTAAGTCTGATTGAAACGAATTATACGAAATTTGGTATTTTAGACGAATTTAGGCCAATAAGAACAAATCAGTTGAGTCGTGGCCTAAGGGCAGATTACAAAGGCTTTCAATCTGTTGAAGAGGCCTTAGTTTTTCATGCTCAAATGTGCGTGGCGTCGCATCGCTAAACAAAGGATGCGGAGCTTCACTTTTTTTCTTCTTGCCCTATTGAGCATACCTTTAGCGTCTTTGGCTAAGGTAGAGGGTCCGGTAATTCCTTTACCAGAGTATTCAGTAGGCGACGCTTTTCTCTTTGACAATGGCACGACAGAAATCGTTGTCGATACAAACAACGGACAAGTGACGTGGCAAATTGGCAACCAACTAACAGTTACTGCCTATCGCAACTTCATTTTACCCCGGCTGCAGTGGGAATCGCGCAACGGAACAAATCGTTTATGGAGCGGCTCATCTACCTTTTCGGCAAAGCCGGATATTCTATGGCCGCTTGTACCGGGCACCAGCGTTTCTTTTAACAGCACCGACATCGAACGGGATGAAATTACGGGCCATGAGCAAAATTACAAGCAATCGTGGCAATGCCGCGTCGGTGATCTTGAAGCTGTGACCGTGCCGGCAGGAACTTTTGAAGCGTATAAAATTTCCTGTTCGCGTTATCAAGGGACTGCCTGGCAGCAAGGGTATAATTGGTATTATTCCCCGCAGGTTGGTCACTATGTGAAGCGGATTTTCACCTGGTTTAACACCAACCCCGTTGAAAGATCGTTAGTCGCATACGGCCCAGCCCCCGTTGGTCTTACCGGCAGCGCGGCAAGAATGCTACGCGATCTAGTTCAAACGGCCTTAGAGAAAAACCGAACGGATCAACCGCGGTTTGCTGAGTTTTCTCCGGATGATCTCCGGATGGCGGTTATACCCAAGCGTACATTTCGTATGCCAAACGGAACCTATTGCCGTGAGTATGAGCAAAAGCTGACGGCCCGGTCGCGAACCAGCACGCAAACAGGTGTTGCATGCCGAGATAGCGCAGGTATTTGGCGATCAAATTAGTGCTAATCTTTAACCCAAAATTGTTAGCTGTGGACCCCGAGAATATTCTGCGCAACAGCTAATAGGGCAGCATCGACCAAGATACAGCAGATCACCAATCCTATAATGCCTGCCGCAGCGACCTCGAGGGTGTCGCGAATAATCATACCCAAGTAAACATACAAAAGAAGACCAACGGCCAAGTAAACCGCATTTTGCCAGTCATAAGGCAGAATATGTGATGCATCGACCAAAACCAGAGGTAAGAGAACGATCATTTGCACAAGCGCTGACCAGTTGAGCGCGACGAGAAAACGGCGAAATAAATGCTCTCGCTGTGTGGAAACGCAAAAATGATGAACTAATAACGGGAAAATTAACCACCCCAAGGCATAGCAGATCGATTCAACCAAAATTATCATCGGAAGAGTGGCAGAAACGGAAGAAGTATCTGCAAGTTGCTGCCAGGTGGCCAAAAAATAGTAGGGTAGAACAAGAATTGCAGCGACGAAAGATTTCCAGACGCCGGACACACTATCGTCTAGCCACGTAACAGCCCGCGGATCGCGCAAGGCGATTCGCCAAGCAGCATAAGTGCCGTTCAAAATTTCATTTAAAGAAGGCATGGCACAGCAAAAGGCTGAGAGTAGTCATTTAAAATAATGCTCGAGCGTAGCGGCATAGATATCCGTCAACGCGGTGATGTCGTCAATTCGGCAACGCTCATCGACCTTATGCATGGTTTGGCCGACTAAACCAAATTCTGCGACGGGACAATAATTTTTTATGAAGCGAGCATCGGATGTGCCGCCGGTTGTACTTAGCTCGGGCGCACGGCCTAACCGATCTTGAATAACCTTGGTCAGTATGGTGCTCAAATGGCCCGGCGGGGTGAGAAAAGATTCGCCGGAAACGTGAAGGGATAATTCCCAGCGCGTGCTTGGTCCGGCTGCTGTGCTAAATTTCTGCCGCAGCCATTGGTCAAGGCTGGCGCCGGTATGACGGTCATTAAAACGAATGTTGAAGGTTGCCCGCGCTTTTTCGGGAATGACGTTACTTGCGGGATTCCCAACATCGATCGTTGAAATTTGTAAGGTAGACGCCTGAAAATGCTCAGTTGCCGTATCCAAGGGGTCGCGGGTTATGGCATCAAGCATACGAATAAGATGATGGCAGGGATTATCGGCGAGATGAGGATAGGCCGTATGGCCTTGAATCCCATGCACAATCAGATTCCCCGTTAAGCTGCCGCGGCGGCCAATTTTGATCATCTCGCCCAGCTGGGTTGGGTTAGTCGGTTCTCCAACAATGCAGTGATCTAAAATCTCATCTTTTTGCTTGAGCCATTCAAGAACCTTAACGGTACCGTCAACCGCGCTGCCCTCTTCGTCACCCGTGATGAGAAGGCTGATAGAGCCTTTTATTTCGTCCGATCGATCGATCATTCGCGCGGCGGCGGCAACAAAACACGCTATGGCCGCCTTCATATCAGCGGCGCCACGTCCCCAAAGAAATCCGTCACGGATTTCACCAGCAAAAGGGTCGTGAGACCAGGCAGAGGGATCGCCTTCCGGGACCACATCAGTATGTCCTGCAAAACAAAGGTTGGGTGCGGTGGTTCCCCGCCGGGCATAAAGATTATCGATTTGAGGACGATCTTTGCCACCAAAGGGAAGGCGATAACAGCGAAAGCCGATTTGCTCGAGCGTGGTCTGTAAAACATCAAGCGCGCCGGCATCTTTGGGCGTAACGCTAGGACAGCGAATAAGACGTTGTGCCAAAACAACAGGATCAATTTTACTCATGATTAATCGCGGAGTAATTCATTAATTGATGTTTTGGAGCGTGTACGCTCGTCCACGCGTTTCACAATAACGGCGCAATAAAGACCGGGGCCGAGCGTACCATCAGGTAGATTGGGACCGGGAAGGTTACCAGGGACAACCACTGAATAGGCCGGAACACGGCCCATGAAGATTTTACCCGTGCTTCGCTCAATGATTTTGGTCGAGGCGCCCAAGTAAACTCCCATAGAAAGTACGGAGCCGCGTTCGACAATCACCCCCTCGGCAACTTCACTCCGCGCACCAATAAAACAATCGTCTTCAATAATAACAGGAGCTGCCTGGACAGGCTCTAAAACCCCGCCGATGCCGGCGCCGCCCGAGATATGGCAGTTTTTGCCGATTTGCGCACATGACCCTACGGTGGCCCAGGTATCGACCATGGTGTTTTGGTCAACGTAGGCGCCAAGGTTGACAAAGGAAGGCATAAGAACAACGCCTGGGGCAATATACGCCCCCCGGCGGACAACGCTGCCCGGAACGGCCCGAAAGCCAGCTGCTTTGAACCGATTTTCGCCCCAGCCTTCAAATTTTGAAGGGACTTTGTCCCACCATGTTGCTGCGCCTGGCCCCCCTTTTGTCACCGACATATCGTTAAGACGGAAGGACAGCAGGACGGCTTTTTTCAGCCACTGATGAACCACCCATCCGCTATCGGTTTTTTCTGCAACCCGTGCGTCACCGCGATCTAGAAGTTCGAGAGCTGTATCAACAGCATCCCGAATTGGTCCTTTGGCGGCAGGTGTTATATCGGCGCGGGTCTCAAAAGCAGCATCAATAGTAGGTATCAGGTTTTGATCAAGAGGGTTCGGCATTGTGGATTCCCCGTCATTATGGGATCACCATGCGCGAGCAAGGGCCAGCTGTCAACGCGGGCCCAAGCTTTGACGATGATCTTCACGAAGGATGGCAAACAGCCTGTGGTCGCGCCATGCACCGTTAATCTCAAGATAACGCCGAGCGATACCCTCCTCATGAAAGCCAGATTTTTTCAAAACACGAATAGAGGCGGTATTATCCAAGAGGCAAGCCGCTTCGATGCGATGAAGGGCAAGCGTATCAAAAGCATAGTTAACAAGGCAACCAACGGCCTCAGTCATATATCCTTGGCCAGCATAGGCTTCGCCCATCCAATACCCAAGGTTACCTGATTGCGATACCCCGCGCCGGATATGGATAAGCGAAAGACCACCAACAAGCATCGCATCACTTCGGCGAAAAACGAAAAATGTATGGCCTATACCTTTACGTTTTTCATGCTTGTAGCGGGTCAATCGCAGACGATAAGCGGTGCGACTGTGCGCATCTAAAGGCCAAGTAGGTTCCCAGGGGATCAAAAAGTCGCGGGATTTTTCACGAAGGTGAGACCAATTTTTATAGTCGCGACGAAGCGGAGGACGCATAAAAATGGTTGGCCCTTGCAGCGAAGGCTTAGAGGAAAAACCAAGCAACTGCGAAACACCAGACCAAAAAGACAAGGGTTTGGGCTGTTGGGTTTCGGAGGGTGAAGATGAAGACGCCGTGTGCGACCAAGTCCCAGGTTGAGTCATGGTCACGACGCAAATAAATCTTTTATTGAACTAAACTTCGCCGCCGAGCCCATAGCAACGAAGGTTGGTGACGTCGAAAAAATTTTTTCACCAACATGATGAAGATGATCTAAATTAACCGCCTCAAGAGCGGCGACCTGTTCTTCCAAGGAAAAGTTGCGATCCCAAATGAGAAGCTGTTGAGCGAGGGCCTCGCATCGCTGCATGGTGCTTTCTCGTCCCATAAGAATAGAAGCTTTAGCCTGAGCCTTGGCGCGATCAAGTTCGTCGGTTGTTACGCTGCCGACAGAAACGCGCAGACAGTCCAAGGCGACATCGACCGCTTCTTTTGCACGTTTTGGTGCCGCGCCAACATAAAGTCCAAAAAGCCCAGTGTCGGTATATGGCCAAAGAAATGAGTGAACGCTGTAAGCAAGACCGCGTTTCTCACGGACCTCTTGAAACAGGCGCGAGGACATGCCGCCGCCCAAGAGAAGTGCGTATAACCCTGCGGCGTGACGACTCTCATCACGAAGATGCGGTCCGGCAAAGGCCAAGGTTAGATGCGCTTGTTCAAGTTTACGATCTCTAAGGGAGATGCCACCACTGTAAACTGCAAGCGGCGCTGGATCGATAGTTTCTGCAGGCCATTGTGCGAAGGCTTCCGCAACATGGCCGAGAAAAAAATCATGATTAATTTTTCCTGCCGCCGTAATTACCATTGATGAAGCTTGATAATGATGCGCCAGATGTTCGCGTAAAGAAGAGGAATCTAAAGTCGCTACGATTTCCGCTCGCCCGAGAACTGGTCGGCCTAAACCTTGATGGGGAAAAGCAACTTCTTGCAAATAATCAAAAACAATATCGCTCGGATCATCTTCGGCCTCGGCAATTTCTTGCAGAACGACATCACGTTCGCGGGCTAGCTCTTCAGGATCAAAAACTGATTCCCGCAGCATATCGCCCAGAAGGTGGATGGCTAAAGGCGTATGTTCGCTTAAGACCTTTGCCGTGTAGGCAGTCTGCTCGCGGCCAGTCCAGGCATCAAGATAACCGCCAACATTTTCGATTTCCTCAGCGATTTGCCGTGCGCTCCGACTTTTTGTTCCCTTAAACATCATGTGTTCAAGGAGATGAGCAACGCCATCCGTTCCCGGTTTTTCATGGCGGGTTCCGCGGGCAATAAAAACACCTAAGCTGACACTTGCCGCATCGGCCATACTGTCGGTTGCGATGCGCAATCCATTGGGAAGGGTGGAAATACGAATGCTCATTAAATTGCCATCTGCTTTTTATCGACAGGATGTGTCGAGTTACTAAGAATATGTGCCCGAACGACGTCTAACTGAGCAGCCAAACGGGTAAATCTTTCTGGTTTTGTCATAACGTTAGCAAGACCAGGAGGAAGAGCCGGCGCAGAGCCAAGTGCTTGCTTGATTGCTGCGGGAAATTTTGCTGGATGAGCTGTAGCAAGGGCAATGCATGGCGTTTTTGTTTTTGTTTTTCGTGCTGCGGCAACCGCAATTGCGCTATGCGGGTCCAATAAAATTCCAGTAGCTTGATGCGTCGTTTTTATTTGCTCTACAGTCTGCTCATCATCAAAGCTAAAGGCAGTAAATTGATCGCGCGCTAAGGCGGCCGCGTTTGCCGCAACACTCAAGCGCTGGCTTTGTTTGAATTCCGTCATAGCGTCACCAAGAGCTGACCCATTCTGTTCCCACAAATCGAACAAGAATCGTTCGAAATTGCTGGAGATCTGAATGTCCATGCTTGGCGATAAGGTGGGAACGACAGCAGTTGCAGAAAGCGTACCATGCTCAAAGAATCGTGGTAAAACGTCGTTGCTATTTGACCCAATAATAAGCTGATCTATAGGGAGGCCCATGCGACGCGCGGCATAGGCAGCAAAGACGTTACCAAAATTTCCTGTAGGAACAGAAAAACTGATGGCTGTGTCAGGTGCGCCCAAGGCTAATGCGGCTGCAAAATAATAAACAATCTGTGCCATAATCCGCGCCCAGTTAATGGAATTAACGGCAGTTGGATGAGCCATGCGCCGGAATTCTTCGTCATTAAAGAGGGCTTTTACTAAATCCTGGCAGTCGTCAAAAGTACCATCGATAGCCAAAGCATGAATGTTAGCGCTTGAGACTGTTGTCATTTGTCGTCGCTGAACGTCCGAGACACGGCCGTGCGGATAAAGAATAAAAACATCCAAAGAATCTTTGTCTCGACATGCGTCAATAGCTGCAGAGCCTGTATCTCCAGAAGTTGCCCCAACAACGGTGGCTCTTTGTTCGCGCGTCTGGAGGGCGCGATCCAAAAGACGCCCCAACAATTGCAACGCAACATCTTTAAACGCAAAAGTTGGCCCGTGGAAAAGCTCCAATAACCAAAGGTGCGAATCCAATTGAACCAGTGGTGTCACGGCCGGATGGGTAAACGCCGCATACGCGCTATGAACAAGATCGGGAAATTCTTTCTCAAAGCTAGACCCTTTTACAAAAGGGGACATAATGCGGGTAGCCAATTCAGCATAAGGAAGGGTGCGCAAATCTTTGATGGCTTGTGCGTTAAACTGCGGCCAGGATTGAGGAAGATAGAGACCGCCATCACTTGCTAAACCGGCTAAAAGGACTTCGTCAAAGCCCAAGGAAGGGGCAGCGCCCCGTGTACTTATATAACGCACCGGTTTTTAGTCCTTCATGTCATCACGTGGTCGTGGATACCTTAACGGGCAGACGAATTTGCTTCAAGACAAGGCTAGGTTATGTCTGCTGGGCTTGGTCGATAAGGTCTTCCAGTGTCGCGGGATCAGGCGCCTCCATAATGGTTCGCGCCAAAGCCGCAGAAAAACCTGCGCGGGCCAGGCTGGCGAAATCTCGTTGCTGCGAGCTATCGCGCTGATGATTGTCGCGAAACGGGCCTAACCGCCGTCGGCGGGCAAACGCAACGGCTGCAGCAAGCTCTGCGGCGGCAGCCCCGCCCATATCTACATCATGGCTGTTAAGCGCTGTATCTATAAGAGATCCGGTAACGCCTTTGCTGCGCAATCTTTCGCGAATCATGCGGGTGGATTCTCCGCGGCGGCGCAAGGTTGAAATCCGTCCTTCAGTATAGGTGACGTCATTAATAAGCCCAGACTGACGTAATCGGCTCAGTAAATTCTCGGTCCAATCGGTGGCAAGATCGATATCTAGCGTGGGATGATGGCGCTGATTAAGCGCAATTTTGCGTTTAAGGACGCGCCGGAGACTTTCTTCGGAGGCAGAAAACCGCTCAAGATAATGGAGCGCCTGACGTTCCAGTTTTTGCTGGGTCAGGAGGCTCGGTGGAGATTTTTGCTTCTTTCCATAAGGTGCGGTCATGCAAGATGATTATACCAGGTAGGATGGGCCTTGCCCAATCCTACCAAGGAGAGGTAAAGATCTTTATGACTTTGCCTAATCGCACCCTATCTCCACCGACTTCTCCTGGCCCTACAACCGCTGGACTAAGACCAATTCCCCGGCGATTTGGCCGCATTAATTGGGTTGGACTGCAGACCCTTTATCTCAAAGAGGTGCGCCGCTTCCTTGCCGTGTGGACGCAAACGCTGCTGGCACCAATGGTGACGACACTTCTGTTCTTGGCTGTTTTCACTCTGGCGCTTGGCGGCGGCGGTAGGGATATGAGCATTGGGGCTGAGAATATTTCTTTTAGTTTATTTTTAGTTCCCGGCTTAGTCATGATGGCGATGGCGCAAAACGCCTTTGCGAATACGTCGTCATCTTTGGTCATCGCCAAGGTTCAAGGTAATATTGTTGATTTGCTTATGCCGCCTTTGAGTCCACGTGAAGTTTTGGTCGCGCTTGCTTTGGGCGGCATGACGCGAGGTGTTGTTGTCGGTGTTGTTATTCTTGCGGCGATTACTCCCTTCATTCATCTGCCAGTATCTCATTTAGGATATATAATTTTCCACGCCTTTGCCGCGTCTTTATGCTTATCGCTTATTGGCATCGTGGGCGGTATTTGGTCGGAGAAGTTCGATCATATTGCCGCTGTGACAAACTTTATCGTTACGCCGCTTACTTTTTTATCTGGGACTTTTTATACGGTTGAGCGCCTACCGGAAAATTGGCGATTTATCGCGGAGCTTAATCCCTTTCATTATATGATCGATGGGTTTCGCTATGGATTTATCGGTGTGGCTGATAGCCGGCTTTCGGTCGGGATGGCCGTTATGGTCGGTTGCAACGTTTTCTTATTAATTTTAGGGGAACGTATGCTGACGGCCGGATATAAATTGAAACCTTAGGAAAATTAAGACTTTCTTTAGAAAATTTATTCCTCCTACCGGTTCTTTAGATACCATTTATTAAGAACCCTAAGCTCAGAGTGACAACAGATCGCACGATGTCAGCCCATGGTGAGCTGGCACGATCTCGATCAAGGGGGTCTTCCTGAGGAGGAAAACATGCTGAGCAGAAAATCAAATTCAAAAGGGTGGCGAGGTAGCTTGCTGGGCACAACAGGTATTGCCTTGTTATTGAGTGTGCCTAGCTATGCAGGCCAAGCGAATGACCATTTTAGATCTTATGCTGCTCAAAAGTATGTGCGGGTAATTCAAAACACGAATGAGCTTGGGCATAATCAGTTTTCAGTTTATTTTTCTAATAAAACAACACAGATAGGCCAGAAGGCGGCAGTAACGTCGGATCCTATGGATGCGCGTGCGCGGCTCTTAGCATATTTAGATGAACAAACTCCGCAGCAACCGCAGGTATATGCGGATGCCGAAATTGATTTTGATTGCACGATCAACACGGGCGGTGCCGAAGGGGGCTGCCAAGCGTCTTTGCGGAATCCTTTAGAACTGCGCCTTAATAATTTTGGCGTTGATCGCGATGTGCGGGATAATTTTGAAAATTCTCCACCCTCTTCACCTCCTACGAATACATCTGCTGTTGATCCTAACGACGGGGACGATGGGGAAGATGGGGGCGACGGTGGTGATGGCGGCGACGGCGGTGATGGCGGTGATGGCGGCGACGGCGGTCACCATGGTGGGGGACATCATGGCGGCGGTCATAACGGACACGGCGGCGGTAACCAAGGCGGTGGCAATCACGGCGGCGGTAACCAAGGCGGTGGCAATCACGGCGGCGGTAACCAAGGTGGCCCTGGCGGCAATGGTGGCAATCACGACGGCGGTAACCAAGGTGGTGGCAACCATGGTGGCGGCGACCACGGCGGCGGTAACCAAGGCGGTGGCGATAACCAAGGCGGTGGCGATAACCAAGGCGGTGGTAACCAAGGTGGTGGTAACCAAGGTGGTGGCAATCACGGCGGTGGTAACCAAGGTGGTGGCAATCA
>Ga0075163_10000226_pt1 | contig 68802 bp, 59 predicted proteins | sample JI1023141ADNA_FD_71478 | JGI IMG/M metagenome (GOLD analysis project Ga0075163, IMG submission 71478) | Wastewater effluent complex algal communities from Wisconsin, to seasonally profile nutrient transformation and Carbon sequestration -... | ecosystem: Engineered > WWTP > Effluent > Algae... | reverse complement strand
CTGCTCTGGCGTATTGCAGCTTTCTCGCTGTTTCTTGAATCTCTCTAATATCCCGCGGTGGTCTATTGAGCTTTTCTTGAATGCGATCAGCATTACCAAAGTTTTCTAAAACAGCTTTAACATCCTTAGTAATAATTAAACGGCGCCATGCATCTAAGGTGATTTTTCTTCCATTTGCAGCTATTTCAGTGCTTGCTAAGGAGTCATGTAAGGGTTGATTGCCTGCATAAGCGTTTGTGTATTTTAAATACCCGTCTACATTCCCTAAATCTCCTGCCCAAAAAATGGTCATCTTATAAGCCATTTCATGAGCCATGCTATCTCCTTGCACATGACCCGGTCTTTCTATGCAATCATCAACAAATTTTGCTAGCTTGAAGCTCTGTACGTATTGGTCTCCCGCTTGTGTAATTGAATCTTCAGTATGGAAATAATGATGCTGCTCTTCTTCCTGACTAAATTCTCTTAAAATGTCTTCTCTATTTGGAAATGCTCGTGCTGGTTGTTCTTGGTCTTGCCATCCTGGGTATAAAATATCCTTTAGCTTTTCGTCCCGGCATAATTCGAGCACATACGCTTTAAACTTAGGATCATTTATGTGGCTTGCAAACTTAGCTTTTATCTCTTGACTCTTTTTATCCACTCTAGCATCATATGCTTGCTCTGGTGATTTTTTCTCTCGCTCCTTCTTTTTTTGCTGGTCTAATGAGGGCTCTTCTGCTTCTTTAGCAGCAGCTTTCTTCTGCTTCTTTAGCAGCAGCTTTCTTCTGATGTTTAGCTTCCTGCTTTTGTTGGGACTCTGCCAGTTTTTGCAAAAATTCTTCACGACTCCCAAGTTCTTTGAAATCTTGGGTTGCACGACTACCTAAAATATAATCTGCAATGTCATTATAATGTATTTTTTCTTTCGCCATTGAGATACCAACATAATTATCAATCTAATTCAATTATACAACTAAATAGTTAAAATGAGGTTAATTCAATAATCTAACGCAACGGAGGAGGTAGAAAAATGGAGATAAAGAGGAATGAATGTGGTAACCTATCTGTAGATAAATAGAAAAAGGTAATTAGAATGAATTATGCAAAAATTTCAAAAGATATAATTGATCACTTGGTTGCAGCTCGTCAGAGTTTAAAGGATTCTCCTCTATCTCAAAGTTTAAGAGTACTACTAGAGCTTCGAGTATCGCAAATCAACGCTTGTGGTTATTGTTGTAGTTTGCACAGCAACGAAGCTCTCAAGCTAGGTATTAGTAATGATGTAATCAAAGCGCTACCAGAATTTCGAAATTCTCCTGATTTTACAGATAAAGAAAAAGAAGCCTTAGCTTGGTCGGAGTCTTTGACTAAGCTTGATAACAATAGAAAAGTTAAAGATACAAATCTTTCTCTTTATTTTAATGAGAGAGAAATTGTAGATATCACTATCTGCATTTCCATAATGAACGCATTTAATCGCTTAGCAATAAGCATGAAAGATGAATAAAGCATCAGGCTATCATCCTGTTCAGGTATTTTGAAAGCTGATTAATCTGAGTTTCATAATTATCATCCTTAAATCATAAAAAATTATGTTAGTTCCTGGTGCCGTAGATAGCTACACGCAATATCAATAATCTACTTTATCTCTATTTTTCTACCTCCTCCGTTGCGTTAGATTATTGAATTAACCATATCGAAATAATTTTTTAAATGGATTGACGATACGTAGTCTTTATATTATATTGCTTTTTAATTAACAAACGTTGATATAATTTAGAGCTATGAATATTGATACTTCTACTACCCAGGCACTAGATATTGCTTTATTAACTAAGGAAAATGCAGATGCCTTCTTGCAAGAAGCCTTAAAGCTTGATCTGATGCAATGGAATCCATCCATCAGTAAAATGGAAATTTCTCAAGATAGCGTCACTAAGCAGCGAGAATTGATAAAAGCAGCTATTACTCATGGAGCGAATCTAAAATCACACCTTGATAAGACATATAGCTTATCAATAGAAACATTGAGCGCGCAGAAGGATTTATTATTAACAACTGACACTGCTAATGAATTCTTGAAGATAGTTTTATCATGTTATATTACTGAGTATAACTCAAAAACTAGCAAATTAGAAGTATCCCAGGATAAATCAGCTCTTCAGAGGCAATTGATAGAAGCAGCTGTTGGCCATGGAGCGAATCTAAAATCACGCCTTGATAAGACATATAGCTTATCAATAGAAACATTGGTCGCGCAGAAGGATTTATTATTAACCATTGACACTGCTAATGAATTCTTGAAGCTAGTTTTATCATGTTATATTATGGAATGGGACTCAAAAATTAGCAAATCAGAAGTATCCCAGGATAAATCAGCTCTTCAGAGGCAATTGATAGAAGCAGCTGTTGACCAGGGAGCGAATCTAAAATCATACCTTGATAAGAAATATGGCATATCAATAGAAGTATTGGTCGCACAGAAGGATTTATTATTAACAGATGACACTGCTAATGAATTCTTGAAGCTATCTTTAGCCTATGATATTACGGAGTACAACTCAAAAACTACCAAATCAGAAGTATCGCAGGATAAATTAGCTCTTCAGAGGCAATTGATAGAAGCTGCTATTGACCAAGGAAGCAATATAAATGCCTTAGATTTAGATAGCATTGGATATCAAATTAATCCTACAGCTCTGGCGGCGCATAAAGAATTTCTCTTTACTCATCCAACACATCCTATTACTGCGGAGAATCTTTTACGCATTGCAATCAAACTTTCAAAAGTCCGAGTGTACAATTCAGAGGGTGTTTTGGAAGTTGATCAAGATAAGGTGTTTTGCCTAAACGAAGTAAAAAAATATGCCATTGAACAAGGTGCAGATTTAAATGATCTTTTTGACAAAATAGATCGTGACAACCATAATGCCCTAACAATTTTGGAAGAAATGCTTAGGCAACAAGATTTAGATAGTATAGAAATAGCTTTAAATTTGAACGATGGAAACCATAACTATAAAATAAGTGCTATGGGCTATTGTGCGATGCTATTAAGTTTTGATATAGCTTTTATAGCTAGTGTACTAAGAAAAATTCCCAACAATTTTTCTGCTCAAGAAATATATGATACTTTAAGAGCACTAGGCGCGTCTCATAGCCTAGTACATACCATAGTAGACTTATATAATTTAACCACAGATTTTGTTAATGCAGATATTAAAGAAAGCCATCATATTCTTAGCAACGTAGAGCTATCATTGCTCGATAAGACAAAAGAAGCTTTGCCTGTAGAAAGCTACTTGAACAAAGATAATATCAGCAACCCATACGGGTTCTCTGCTTTATCACTAGCGTTATTGGGTCAGAAGTTAGATGTAGCTATTCAGATGATTGAAGCAGGGTTTGATTTGGTTGATAGAAGCAATAATGGCTTAACTCCGGTTCTAATAGCAACTAGTGTAATGGATAAGTTATCTAAAGAGGAAGTCTCTAAGCTATCGAGTGTTATTATAAAAAACCTATCAAATGTCGATATACTCTTAACCCCGCAAGGAGAAAGCCTTGTAGATAGTTTTTTGAATAATGAACATTTGCGTGATGAAATAATAGAAAGATCAAATGATCCTCTTTTTTCTTTCTTTAAAAAAGACACAGATTTATTATCTCTGAATAATCCAAATAAGACATATATTGCAATAAGCAAGAGTGAACATTCGTGGTCTACAGGAGTTGAATCGTGGTCTAGGCTTATAACTCAAAAATATCCCGAGGTTGAGTTCCATCTCGTAAATCTAGAGATGATGGAGATAGGAGGAGATGATTTTATAGCGCAATTTAATGGATGGATAAATCCTGGTGCTGCAGATAGCTACCCTAAAGATAAGAGAGAGTTTACTAAAAAAGATTGGGAACAATCATTACAACTTGAGCAGACTTATCAAAAAGCTCTTGATAAAACTTTACAATTTAACATTCCATATCTTGGTATGTGCGCTGGCGCTCAAAGCTTTGTGCTATATCACGAAGGCTCATTATACCCTCTTAAAGGTTATAATCATGGACAGCATCATGTGAGTTACATAGCAGGGTCGCTGCCACATTTTATGGCAATGACCAGAGATCAACAAAAATCAGCGCTGCAATTATGCGAATTCCCTAATATAGAATTCAAAGGAGACACAGCACATAATTATGCAGCAGTTATTGATAAGCTAGGTCATGGCATGCAGTTAGGAGCCATCTCTGAGGGCGGGGTTGCAATGGCTTATGCACATGAAAATGGATTAAGGTATGCGACGCAATTTCACCCTGAGCATCATTATCATTTACCAAGCGACCATACTAGTACAAATCATGAAAGAGCGTGGTTAGATAACTTTGTACATCTTGCTATGCTACACCATAACGCTAGTGTTGATTTCGCAAGTACACATCCAGCAGAACTTTTCGCTCAGATACACGAAAGGCTAATCGAGTGCATAGCAGCACCTACTTGCTCCTCTAGTGAAAGTTTTAGTTCTGAAGTGCTTATATAAAAGTTGCATAATACCAATAACCTATTGGACTTTAGTGAAGAGTGGTGAATGATAAAAAATGATGAGAAAAGTGAAGAATGGTAGCGAGGGAGGGATTTGAACCCCCGACAAACGGATTATGATTCCGCTGCTCTGACCAACTGAGCTACCCCGCCATACTATAAATATCGATCAATAGCAATTTTATACTAATATAAACGGCACCTGTCAACCTTTATGCTTGAAATGATTCGCCCAAATAAATATCGCGGACTTTTTTATTTTTGACGATTTCGCGTGGGCTTCCCTCAGTCAATACCAATCCCTCGCTAATGATATAAACTTTATCAACTATATCTAGAGTTTCACGGACGTTATGATCAGTAATTATGATACCGATACCCATTTTCTTTAGATTTAGAATCAAATCTTTGATATCTTTCACTGCGATAGGATCGATTCCTGCAAGCGGCTCATCCAGACATATAAATCTCGGGTTAATAGCAAGGGTGCGCGCTATTTCAAGTCGGCGCCGCTCACCGCCGGAGAGTCGAATGGAATCTGTTTTCCTTAAGTGTGTTATTGAGAAAGCTGCTAAGAGTTCATCTAACCTGTGCTCGCGCTCATAGTAATCAGGCTCGGTGATCTCTAAGATCGCCATGATGTTATCCTCAACATTTAAGCCACGAAATACCGAAGACTCTTGGGGCAAATAGCCAATACCCATGCGAGCTCTTTTATACATTGGAATGTTCGTTATATCCTCTCCATCAAGGAATATAGAACCAAAATCAGGCTTGACCATGCCAGTAATCATATAAAAGCAAGTGGTTTTGCCTGCACCATTAGGTCCGAGTAGGCCTACAATTTCATTTGAGTGAGCGCTGATGCTGATGTTTTGCACCACTCTCTTGCCACCATAAATTTTGCCTAAGTTCTCTGTTCGCAAAGTCGCTTGCTTTTTATTTGTCATCTTATTCGGTTATTATAATCTTAATCCTGTCTTTGTTTTTATCTCCATTGCTGGATATTTTAAATATGCCCGTCTTTGTATTATATACAATTTTTTTGCCTTCTATGTAACCACCATTTTCTTTTAGAGCAACATTGCCTGTCAAGGTTAGTAAATTTTGCGGAGAATTAAGCTCGGCAAAATCACCTTTTGCTATCTTATCATCTTTGCTAATCAAAACATTGTCATGAAAGTATATTTTATGTAAGCTACCATCGTTCAAATAATGCACAGACATTTTATTGCATTGCATATTAGCATTGTTCTGCTTGAGCATAACATTATCAATATAATCAACAATCTTAGTGTCATAATTTATTTGCAGATTATTAGAGCTAATATCAATGGGAGCGCTACTATTATCTATTGATACACCATAGTGTGCACTGGTTATTGGCCCATAAAAATATATATTCTTATTATGCATATGGTGCATTAGCCCATTTCCAGCGAAGATTTTGCCTTTTACTCCGTTGATCTCAACTTTATCTTTTGTATGCATTTCCATTTTATCAAAGTCGATATCTAGACGTTCTGTTATTAAGCGATAGCCTTTGCTGAAATCTATCTCCACATCATTATACAAATGGATAGTGTTAGTGTTAGAATTAAAAACGCCGTCTTTTGAGATCAAAATTATGTATTCTTCTTTATTTTCATCTAGGTAGTATTTGCTGCGTATTGAATATAGCTGATATTTATTTTGATCTAGCTGGACAATTTTATCAGCATTCACCGTATATACGTTATTTGCAGAGCTGATACCGCTTAGCTGAGTTTCAACAACTTCCGTGCCTTCAAAAGGCTTATTCTCCTCAGGTGTTTCAGCCTTATTAGAGAACCTTGTTAGAAAGGCTATTAACATCACGGCAATAAATAGGGGGGGGATCCATTTCGCTCCCAGCTCCTTGTACTGTTTAATTCTAGAAATGGTATTAGGACCTAATCTACTAATGAATCGCATGTGATTTTTAAGCCAATTTTTAAGCAATCATGCATATGTATTATGCCCTCAATGCTGCCTTGATGTGTTACTATGAGGTTTGTAATGCCTCTATCGCTCATAATTTTTAGAGCATTTATTGCAAATTCCTCTGATGAAATGCTTTTTGGATTTGCGGTCATAATCTCTTTTGCTTTCATGCTAAACAATTTTTCTGACATGTGCCTTCTCAAGTCGCCATCAGTTATGATGCCAATAACAGAATTATTTTGGTTGACCACAACTAAACACCCGAGAGACTTTTGGGTCATAATGAGTAGGGCGCCAGACATCATCATTTCTCCATCGATAATTGGAAGATCGCTGCCTATTCTCATAACTTCTTTGACCTTAATCAGTGAATTTCCAATGCTACCACCTGGATGATATTTCTTATATTCGTCTAGGCTAAGATTGTTGTGTTCGACTATTACAGTAGCAAAAGCATCACCTATCACGCTCATTAAAGTTGTAGATGTAGTTGGCATGCTAATATATGAAACTTCGCAAGCACCTGGAATTAATATAGCAGCGTCCGAATATTTATAGAGAGTAGAGTTTTTATTGCTTACTATTGAAATTATTTTAATATTTCTTTCTTTGCAGTAATTTATTACCCCAACTAATTCCTGGGATTCACCGCTGTTAGAGAGCATTATCACGACATCATCTACACTTATTGCTCCGAGATCACCGTGATTTGCTTCAGCAGCATTGATGAAAAAAGATGCTTTTCCAATTGATGAAAAGGTTGCGGAGATTTTTTTAGCCACTATACCGCTTTTGCCTATGCCACATAAAATAACGCGGCCTTTTGTTGCTAAAATTATATCGCACGCTTTAGCAAAGCTTATATCTATGGATGATTTTAGTTTTGCCAAGTATTCTATTTCTATATCAAAAACTTTTTTTGCAATATCGATATGATTCATGTAATTATTATTTTGTATTAACAGACGTTAAATCTCAATAGAAGGGGATTGTACACTATTTTTATAAATTTGTAATACTAAAAATACGGAGTTTTAATTATTTAGCAATACGGAATGTATAGCTCAAATGACTTGTTCGGTAGTAACATCTGGAATTATTTCCATTGGAATACTAATTCCATTGATAAGGTCAATATCATAAAAATCAGCGCCTGCATATAAAAACGTAGGCTCAGTTTGCGTAGCTGGCGTTTCAAAACCTTGTGTTCTTGTGCATGAAAAATCTGTCGATGGTGCTGCCCTGCAATCAGCAATATCGCAAAGGCGTGCCCCTGTCTCATCACATCCAACACGTATTGCTAAAGTTCCGCTCCAGATTTGGCCAAAATTGTCACTAACCATTGGCAAGCGAAATTCTACTTGTTCACCTGGATCTGCTTTAAAATTCCCCGATGGAGTTTGCGTACCTGGCACAACTGGCTTTGGATCATACCAGAAGCATACTTTGCCAGCGCCCTGCTGTAGGCATTCTGTTCCTGTAAAGCAATCAGCGTTAGAGTTACAGCTTACTACTGGCGTTGCTATAGCAGATTGCCTGTTTTTCGCAGTACCGCCATGCATTGCAGGCCATATAGGAAAGTCACAGCTATTATAGAATGTAATACCTCGCGTACCCTCTATTGGCTTTGGAAAGGTTGCTTTTGCTGGTGGGTCGTTTGTTGCCGTTGATGGGCAAGCTACCACTAAATAGTTTGCTTTATTGGTTCCAGAATAATCACTGCTACATGTGAAAGTACTGGAAGCATCGTCAAATTGATATGTATAGCACGAAGGACAAGCTTTTTTCATCCATAAATCAGAAATTAATACGTTATCAATCCACTTTTGGCTGTTAGTACCAGTTGGAGGCTTGATTGCGTTAGATGAAGGATATTGACATCGCGTTGTAAATGGCGCCCCATTAACTGTGCTTACACCGCTACCTACAGGCAAATTATAAGGCGCTTCTCCCCAGTTAACGCACCCGCAACAGTTATCTATAGCCCCGTCAGTATAGCACGAGTGAGCTGCCACGCCATTGCATTGATATACAGGAAGAATGGAGCATTTTAAAAATTCATTATCTGGTGGTGGCGGATACTTTGCACCGCCAGCACTGAGTAAAACACAAAGCTGATTTGCACTCCAATATCCTAATTTAGGACCACATACGCCGGTTTCAATATTTTGAGGAGGATTGACCCCAGGCACAAAAGCTGTACCGCATACATCAGTGCCACTACATCCACTCGAGGATGTACATTTTGCCTGCCCTTGGGTAAATTTAACCCATCTAAATTGAATTAATGCTTGATCTGCAAGCGTTGAGCCATAAGTTTCCGTGATGCTTTTTTCAAAATCCCATGATGCTGCGCCGATACTTCCACCCTCTTTAGTAGAAAAAGTAGTAACAGAACCAGGTCGGCCACAAATATATGGGTTACCCTTTTGACCTGCAGGAGGTGTGACTGGCGGATTAGGACCCACAGGCGGTGCTATTTGTACAGCTATGGTTACGTTAGCAATATTTGATACTAGCCCAGTTTTTGTGTCAGTACAGCTATAGGAAAATGTGTCTGTACCTAAGAATGAAGCAAGTGGAGTATATGTAACCTTTGATAACGTGGTTGAGGATCCTTGGTTTATTTGTGCCGTTCCATTTTTAGGTGATGTATGAATTTGAATAGATAAGCTTAGCTTAGTGGTATCTTCAGGATCAGAATCATTATCCAATACACTTATAGGTATCAATGAGTTTTGTTGTACAATTGCTGTATCATTGACGGCTACTGGTGGCTGAAGGACACGTGATACTGTTACTGTAACCAGCGCGATATTTGACGGCGTTGTTATTGTTTGCTCTGTATCAAAATATGCGAAAGTGTCTTCACCAAAAAAACCTGCTCTAGGGGTATATGTAACAGTATTGTTGGCGTTAACTGATGCGGTTCCATTTCCAGCTGGGGTAGAGATAGTAACACTCAAAGAGTTCTGTTGATTAGTGCGTATATCATTATCAAGTACTGGAATGAGAACTACTCCGTTCTCTTTTACGCTGGCGCTATCTGGAACTGCTACTGGTACGGTAGGAGTGGAGCTGTAAACGGTTACAGTCACAGTTGCATTATTTGATATTCTGCCTTTTTGATCGGTATCAAAATAAGTAAACGTCATGTTTCCTGTAAAGTTAGGAGGCGGAGTATATGTTATAGTTTTATTTGCACTAATAACTAAAGCTGTTCCACTGGAAGGAGCATCTGCTATGGAGGGATTTAAAATATCTATTTGAGGATTAACAGGATTGTCATTTTTAAGTACTGGCACATTAACAGGGGTATTTTGAAGTGTGATAGCATAATCAGCTACTGCTACTGGCGCAACATTGATTACAGTTATTCTAACTGTAGCGTTGTTTGAAGTTTTACCCTTTGCATCTGTATCAAAGTATAAAAAAGTATCTTGACCTGAGAAGTTAAGTGCTGGACTATATGTAACTGTATTATCTGAATTAAGAGTCAACGTTCCACCGTTAGCACTATTTAGGCTGGGTAGAGTTACAGTTAATGGTAGGTGAGATGATTGATCATTTGCAAGGACGTTAATTGGTGAGCTTGCAGTTCTTTTGTCTGTTGAAGCGTTGTCATCTACTGCTACCGGCCTGTCGCTAGTTACGCTAACTGATACTATGGCGTAATTCGATCTTGTACCCTTACCATCAACATCATAATAGGTAAAACTATCGGGACCGTAAAAATTAGTAGAAGGGGTATAAGTTAATGTTTTATCCGGGTTTAATGTGACAGCACCGCCGCTACCTTGGGTGAAAGATGCTATCTGCAATAGAGTATTCCCATTGCCATATGCATCAAAGTCATTGGCTAGGACAAAGATTTTGACAGCCACGCCTTCAGGTGTAGTTGCTGAATCATCTTTAGCTATCGGTGGTAAGATAGTATTAGAAGGGATGTTGCTAATAACGTTTTTAACAGAGGGACAGTCTTGGAGTATTGTGGTCAACTCAAGATGAGTGTATGGTGGATATGTTGCGCCTTTATATGCATATTTTACTGCTTGCTCTATGATAGCGCACTTATCAACCATAATGACTCCATATTTTTAAAAAACATATTTTAGCGACAATGATACCACGCCATTATTAAAGCGCCCTTTGGCTTTTTCGGTATCTGTATTATTTTCGAAATTTCCAGGGCTAAACCATCTCAATCTAGCTTCCATGAAAAAATTACTGCTGAGTTCCTTGCTAACGCCGACGATAGCTTGATAAGCAAAGTCAGTTCTTTTTTTTACACCGCCATCTGGTGCTGTTTCATCTAAGGTTAATCTAGAGCTTTGATCAACTGGATCTACAGTAAACGTTTCGTTTTTTACAAAACTTATGCCAACACCGCCGCCAATGAAGGGGTCAAAATAAAATTTATCTTTGAAGTATAAGTAGCCATTTAAAAATGTAGTGAGGTATTTTAGCTTATTATATTTAACTTTAAATACTACTCCGGAGACAATATCTGTCGAATAATTATTTTTATAGTAAACCTCTTCAAGCTCTAGGTAGAATCTTTTATTTCCTCCACCTATTGCAACATTACCAAAAAATTTTTTCTTTGGTTTATTCCCAACGAAATTACCTTCAATCTCAGAGTAAAAGGCGTAAGAACCACCTATTGATACATACTTATCTAAATTATCGAAAGAGCTTTGTTTCTTTGCAGCACAGGCTGTGCCTTGCACGATAAATAAAGTTATGAGAGAAAAAATGAGCTTAACAAAGTTTTTTTTGAGCATCAGTATAAAGCCAAAAAGTTACTACTAAATTTTGACTTATTTGTTTAAATAAACATAATGCTATCTATTGTTAGTAAGATAAAAGAGAAATATTTCATCTTAAAATTGCAGAAAATACACAAAAATTTCTGGAATAGATTATTAAATAAAGTTATTTAGCAATACCAAATTCTTTGTAGTATTCATACATCGTGATAGCGGCTGCGTTTGATACGTTTATGCTATCGATTTTATCAGATATCATGATTTTTACCACAAAGTCACAATTCTCTAGAGTTAGTTTCCTCAAGCCCTTACCTTCTGCGCCTAATATGAATACGGTTTTGTTACTCATAGAAGATTTATCAATATATTTATCTGAGTTGCTATCCAATCCTGCAACCCAATAATTTTGTTTTTTTAGATAATTAATAGTATTAATAAGATTAGTAACTTTTACTACTGGCACTTGTTCTATAGCGCCAGAAGATGCTTTTGCTAAGCTTGGAGTCTCATTAGGAGAATTATGCTCTGGAATTATTATAGCATCAACACCAAATGCCAAAGCTGAGCGGACGATCGCACCAATGTTTTGTGGATCAGTGATTTGATCCAGCATAAAAATGCAGGAGTGATTTTTTGAGGTTATTTTATTTATACTTTCAATACCATATAAAAACACAGAGCTAGTATGTAAAATCAAGCCTTGATGCACAGCTTCCGGATATAGTGAATTTATCTCACGCTCAGTTTTTAATTCTACTTTTAATTTATATGGAGAGATTTGATCATAATACTTTTCGTAAAGATCATTAGTTGTAGTAAGCTTTACATGTTTTCTTGCCGTATTTTGCAATGCTGCTAGCACTGCATGCTTGCCATATATTTGAACAATATTAGTATTTTTCATAATTAATCTTCTATCCATGAGCTGGAAAAATCATCATTTCCAATTGGTTTTATAGCATAATTTTGGATAAAGTCACCTACTTGTTCAGCTTTACTCTCATAGCATTCGAGGTAACCTTTGCTAATCGCAAGATTTTCCTCTATATCTTTTTCTTCTCGTTCATGCCTAAGAGCAATACCGTATGGTAATATCATGTCATCTTGTAGCAGTCCTTGTTTCGATATATTAGCGTATGCGATTGATATCGCCACAGGACCGCTAATTGAAAGGGTTTGTTGGCTGAAGTCACATGGGAATTTTATATAGTCAGGTGAGATAAGTTTATGAAATGTATTTCGCTGTACAAGCCGTATTACATTTTCTATAACTGGATGAGCAGGTGTTACACCAAAAAAGCCGTTAGCGATGTACATATCATAAGGATCTCCAATAGCAAAGACAGAAGTATAATCTAACATGTCGTCTATATTTCTATATAATAAATAATCGCCATCCATATAAAAGCCACCAAATTTGAATGTAGCTAGGTATCTTATAATGTCAGTTGCCATTCCAAAAAGCTTGCTGTAAGTGCATGTACATGCTAGATCAATCAAGGTGTCGCTTTTTATTTTGCCAATTTTAAATCCTACGAGCTCAGAAATATCTTTGATATCTACAGATAAATCACTGAGGTTCTGCTTTATGCTATCTGGCAGTGTGGCTATATTATTGGTCCACAAATAATGCTTCCAACCTTCTGATGATGGAGTTTTTTCTAGGTTAGATTCTAGATATTTATTATGCTTTAAAAACAATTTTTTTATGGTTTCTGGTGAATTAGAGTTTGTTACCCAAACATAGTGTAAAATCTTAGGTATTTTAGCCTCACTAGAAGTATGCTCTTGAGGGATGCTGGCTTTAATATGATTTTTTAGATGTATGGTATGATTTAAATTTTCTGATTCAAATATCAGATTATTTGCATATACCGGAGTACAGGATTCTTCAAAGTAATCCGGCATTATTATGCCAAAAGACTTTAGCATTTTTATGAAATTTAGGTTCTTTTTTAATTGAGGGACAGTAATTGTATATATGCTCATTAAGACTTTATATACTAAATTATCATCACCAGCTCTTCGTCTGCAATTATTTACTGCATCTTCTTGGTCCCCACACAATGTTCTAGAGGTGATATCCTTAATGCATTCGTCTATTAATTTTAGCTTTTCAGACGTTTCAGTCATTAAAAATTCTGCCTTGAATTAAAAGCGGTAGTAATGGTAACCTCATCTAAGTAATCAAGCTCTCCACCAATCGGAATGCCGTTTGCGAACCTAGTGATTTTTAAAGGAAGATTTTTTAATTTTTCAGTAATGAAAAAGGCAGTTGTTTGCCCGTCAATTGTTGCATTGGTTGCAATTATTATTTCTTGCACCGATTCATTCTTTGCGCGCTCAATTAATTTTTCGATGTTCAACTCCTCTATGCTATTGCGGTTGCTTGAGGAAAGAGTGCCACCAAGAACATGGTATGTGCCACGATAGAAATTAGCATTTTCCAGAGCCCATAAATCAATCACCGATTCTACAACACAAATCACCTTGCTATCACGCTTTTGATCCGCGCAGATATAGCAAACATCGCCTTCATCTAGGTTGTGACAAATGCTACATTCTTGAATCGCAGATGAGGCATCGATCAATGCCTCACCAACAGGTGCCATCAGGCGCTCACGGTGCTTTACTAAATATAGCACAATCCTCTTAGCAGTGCGTGAGCCAAGCCCAGGCAGCTTTGAGAATAAGTATACTAGTCTATCAATTTTACGATGCTTCATTAAACCTCTTTGAACATTATGCCTCTAGTAATTTGTGCGGATCCTAGCATTAGAATGGCATGTTCATCCCAGGAGGTAATATGCCAGACATGCTATCTTTTGAAGCTTCATCCAGCTTTTTTTTGGCATTCTTGAATGCAGTGACCACTAAATCTTCCAACATTTCGACTTCATCTTTATCAACCAAAGATGGATCTATTTTGATCGACTTTGCCTCACCTCTACCGTCTATAGTAGCAACCACCATTTCACCCCCAGAGCTACCGGTATATTCTTGACTATTGATCTTTTCCTGCGCTTCCATATACTGCTTTTGCATAGCCTGCGCCTGTTTCATTAGTTGGTTCATGTTTACCATAGTTTTATGCTCCTAAAGTTTGTATTTAATTAATATTTATAATATTTTTTATTTTTGCGCCAGGAAAAGATTCTAAAACCTCTCTCACTAGTTCGTTACTTTTAATTTCGCGAGTTGCTTGTATGTTGTTATTGGGTGATTGAGCAACAGCTATTTCTTGTTCTTTGAATTGAGTTCGAGCAAGTGGCGGGGGAGGGGTAGTAGTATTATTCTGATTATGGAGTTTTGCCACGATATTTTCAATTGAAGGTAGGGTTGAAAGATGGCATATTCTAATAACTAGCATTTCTAGGGTATCGATAGAACCATGAGTATGCTTCAACTCTTCGACTCCTTTAAATAGCATTTTCCACAGCGTAGTAATTTTTTCTATATCAATTTTTTGCGCAATTCTTTGCAATAGGGATTTTTCGTGCGTGGAAAGATCGGCGTTTTCAATAAAATCTTTGATCGCTACTGCCTTGCTAAGCTTATTGCAAGCCTGCAGCAATTCATCTAAAATTGTCGAAGCGTCAGAGCCGCTGTAGTATAGTTTTTGTATTAAATCAATTGCCTCTTTATGATTTCCTGAGATGATTAAGTCGAACAATTGGTAGCCTTGATCAATGCTCGGTAAGCCTAGAACTTGGTTGATCAGCTCTTGTGATATTTCTTCGTTGTTATTTATATATGCTCTCATCGTTTCAAGGAGAGAGAGTGAATCACGCACAGAACCTTCGCTGAATTTTGCTATAAATCTCAAACCATCAACAGTATATCTTATGCCTTCTTTTGCACAAATGCTTGCTAGATGTTCGGTGATTTTATCTAGGCTTAGCCTACATAAATCAAACTTCTGGCACCGTGATATGATGGTTAGGGGGATTTTTCTAAATTCTGTAGTAGCGAAAATAAATAGTAAATGTGCTGGCGGCTCTTCCAATGTTTTTAACAAAGCATTAAAAGCGCTAGTAGATAGCATATGGATTTCGTCGATGATATAAGTTTTATATCTTCCCAACACAGGGCTGAACTTAGTGCTTTCTATGATATCTCTAATATCATTTACTCCCGTTCTGCTAGCTGCATCTAGCTCAATTATATCAGGGTGGCTACCGCTTGACATAGCAACGCAGTTATTGCAAATCCCGCATGGAACCATATTCTGGAGATTTGAGCAGTTAATAGTCTTGGCAATAATTCGTGCAACCGTGGTTTTACCGACTCCCCTAATACCAGTTAGAAGATAGGCGTTGGGCAGCTTATCTTGTACTATAGCATTAGTGATGACGCGAACTAGCGTATCCTGCCCTTTTAGCTGGCCAAAATCGGCTGGACGGTATTTCCTTGCTAGCACTTGATGTGGTGTGGCATTTTTATTCATGGCATACTATTTTTTTTATATCATACCAATAAAAATATAAATAATGTACCATTATGTTGCATAGAGATGCTAAAATCGCAAAAATTTAAAAAAGGAGAATGGTTATGACAAAAGATAATGAACCCACACAAGAGAGCTTTCCAGGCAGGGGTAGAAGCATTAGTTCTGCTACCGCTACACTAGATTTTAGATTGCTGCCTGCACAAGAAACGCAAGCTGATAATGCCCAAGGTCAACCTGGCCATTTACTCCACAATCCAGGGCTTATTACTCCAGATGATAATGTTACTCCAGTGCCATCAGAAGCAGGAGAAGGACAGGAAGCGGCGGCAGTAGAAGAACATGAAGAGACTCCAGGAGAAGAACATGGAGATCCTCTGATGCCAGAAGATCAGGAAAGCATAGGCAGCGATACGTCAACTGGACTTGCAGAGAATATCGCAAGCACAGAGCATACTATTCATTGCCCTTCTGGAGTTGGTATGGCATATGCGGCAGGGGCACTAGCATTGCTTGTTGGATGTGCTTATGCAAATTACGGCAGCCATTAATCGTGCAAATATAGTTCCTATGGGGTGTAATACTCGTAGGAACTGCTATCTTAAGATACAACTAAAAATAAAATAAGTCGATGCCTGAAAGAAATGAGTTGGGTTCAGTAAGTAAAAAATATTCAGACCAATATGCTCAACACGATAGCGCAGGTGGTTTGAATGCTGGAATTGCTCTCGGAGTGTTGATAATAGTTGGCACTCTAGGTTACTTATTTGTCTGCGAGCAATTGGAATTGTATTAAATTGGTATAAACTAATACAACGCGCAAATATTCTCAAAATCAGTCACTGAAAGATCTTCGGGGCGGGTGGTTTCAGGAATTGAGAGTTCTCGCAATATTTCTGATATATTTGGAATTAAAGTTAGTAATGTATTCTTAGCCATTTTACGACGCTGGCTGAATGCTGTATTGCATATTAGCCGCAAAGTCTCGAACATTTTCATTCTCTCAATAGCATCTTTTTTTGGTTTAAAAAGCACCACTGAAGATTCGATTTTAGGTGCGGGGAAAAATGCAGTAGGCGGCACGTGAAAACAGATTTCAACATCGCATAAGTATTGAGTTAAAATAGATACCACTCCATAAGCTTTTGAGTGGGGCTTTGCAATGATTCGCTCCGCAACTTCTCGCTGGAACATGAGCACCATACTATCAAATAAATCGATTGATTTCAGCCACTTTAACAGAAGAAGTACTGAGATGTTGTAAGGCAAGTTTGAAATTAGTGTCAATTTTTGATCGCTTTCTGTGAGAAGGCTTCGCTCATCAAACTTTAGAGCATCTTGAGCGATAACGTGCAGCTTGTTTTGATATTGTTTCTCCAAGTCATACAAATAAGCCAGGCATTTTTTATCGTATTCTATAACGTGAACTTGATTATGAGGAATGCTTCCAAGAATAATTCTAGTAAGTTGCCCCAGACCAGGGCCTACTTCAATGATGTCTGTTTTATCAGAAGTTCTTATCTGTCTTACTATCTTATGGACGATATTATCGTCGATAAGAAAATTTTGCCCAAATCTCTTGGAGGGTGTTATGTCGTATTTCTTAAATAGTTCAGTCAGCTTATTTGGCAGAGGCATTACTTGGAGCCATAAACTTTGATAAACTTCTTCTTCTTTATACTTTGCATATGGTATTGAGCTTGCGCTTCTGCCTTTTTTAGCTTCAAATTATATCGTATGGAATCAATTTCATCGTTCGAGATATCATAGGCTTTATTACAGACAACTATAAAGCTAGCACTATCATCTCCTTCTTCAAAAATCTCAGATTTGCTACCAGCATTGGTATTATTTATTGCCGTTTTAACTTCTTTGTCCGAAACCTTATCTAGGCTGGTTTTGATAAGTGTAATGCCTAGTCCGCTATCAAGCTTTGTATCATTAACATCTCTGCAGCTCTTAGTCTTCTGCCAGAGCTTCTTGAGATCTTCTACTGTTGCTTTTTTGTTGTTTTTGATAAGATATGCTTCAATTTTAACTTTATCGCTATGGTTATTTGAAATAAATTCAAATAATTCGCTATCAGACATTTCCACTTTTTGCGCCATAATTTCTAAAAGCATTTTTTCCCATACTATCGCATTTTTAATTTGCTCTATTGCTTTTTCTTTGCTTATAGATTGCGCCGCAACGTTCCTTAAAAAATCACCTTTTGCTAAGGATTTGCTTCTTTCTATACGCTCAATTGCCTGATCTATTTCTTTGTCGGTTACGGTGATTCCGATTCTCTTTGCTTCTTGAGCAAAGATTTTTTCGTTAATCAATACGTTTAATATATGGTTTTTAATTGCGCTGACGTCATGAGATGTAGTGTCTATCTGCTCCTGCGCAACTATCATTTCGTATCTTTGCTCAAGATCGCCATCTGTTATTATATCGCTATCGACAACTGCTATAATCTTGCTGTCAGCAAAAGAGCTGTATGCTACTACAAAACTTAAAAAAAATGTTATTAATATTTTCATAGGACCGTACTAATTAATGTTTTTCAAATGTATTTCCCATTCAAAGATAAATCCCTTGGTTGCTAGTATATCTCTCCTCGGATCGCTAGTATATCTTTTGATTGCAGAAAACCTCATGTTTGTACATCCGCTATCGTAGCCCATACTAGCTTTGGAATGTACATTGAAGCTTTTCTCTTTTGAAAAGTTTTTCGTTATTTCTCCACCAACATACCATGTGTTATATATATACAACTTTGCGTCTAAAATCAATGATTTTCTTATTATGCCGGTATTGTTTTCCGCAGATAACAAGTTATAATCAACAAATTTTGAGTTCAACACCACGGCGTTTATTATATCATTGTTGATCTTAAAATTAAAATTTGCGCCTACTTCGCTCCTCCTAAGGGTCTGATTTTTTGAGTCTACACGAGCTTTATAATATATCTCTAGGAAGCTCAGTGGTTTTGCTGCTATTCGGCCTACGTAATCAGAAAAGTGCTTATTTCTAAGTCCGCTATCTATGCTATATTCATTATTTTTTTTGAGCATGTAGCTTTGCCCAAATAAAATATTATATTCAGTGCCACCATCTGTAAGCAGGTAGCCTGAAAGCCCATAATTCATGCGCACCCCGTGCTCAATAAAATCAAGCCCACTGTATCTATCTGAGCTGAAGAGGTTGGTATCATCAATCTCTATTTTTTGGCTATCTTCGTTAACGCTTACTTCTTTGTTGCTAGAGGTATTGGGGCTTAAGATTAAGTCAGCCGTGGGCGCCAAAAATACATTATATCCAGCGCCTCTTTTTAGCAGAGGATATTTCCAGATAAGCTCTATTTGTGGAAGCGCCCTTGGTACTGTTTTGCTTTCATCAAGCCCCAATGTTTCTTCGGCTTTTTGTTTTTTATCAAAGTTGTAAACATCTCCACGAATACTTCTTAAGAATTCAATCTCATGATTGCCAAATAAATAGGTTTTATTCCAGCCCAGCTTAGCAGAGGCTCTTCGCACGTTTGTGCCTTCTTTTCGAAGTAGGTTAAGGATATTTAAATCTATCAAGTATATATTGCCGCTACTATAGTATTCCTTGTGAGTTTGAATTACTGGCGCTATAAAGGGCATTTCATCATTATCATTTTCGGTTCTAAGACCTTGGAAATGATAGCCTTTGACAGAGCTATAATCACGGTAGTTTTCATAATCTAAAGCTACATCTGAGGTTAGGTAGTTTTTATTTACGTCCCAATAGTTAATGAGGTAAGATTTATCAGAAACTCGCTCCGCTTTACCAGTGAGCTTGAATTTATCATCAACTTTATACCTTGCATTAGCATTGACATAGAAGCGATTCAAAGGCTCATTTGGCGTTTTATTAACTGAGCGAATATAATCTCCGCTTATATCATAGTAGCCATTTTTAATTAAATGCCTGAATTTTCCAGAGTGCAGCACACCTTTGTTAGTCGTAATCATAGGTGAGTAGGTGAAATCTTTGTTATCCGATATTCTCCAATAATATGGAACCGTTATGCTATAGCCATATATTTGGTTATATCGTTGGGTTGAAGGGATAAGGAAGCCGCTTCTAGGCTCGGCATCTGGTGCCGGCGTTCGTATGTATGGAAAGTAAAATACTGGTACGCCGTAAGCTTCAAAAAAATTATGCCAATATGAGACGTCTTTTTTCTTTTCATAATATATTTTTTTGGAATGCAGTTGCCATTGTGGCTCTATATTAGGGCACGTTGGACAAGGAGAGTACCTTACATTTTCAAAAACTATATGGTCTGTATAATGATGAACGTTAGAAGCGATGAATTTATTATCCTCTGTCAACCTTGCCCTTACTTGCTTAGCGATAACTTCTTTAAGTTTATTATCAAGCTCCAAGTCATCCGCATAAATTTCATCACCATCTGGTGTCAATAAATATACATTGCCATATGCAAATGCTTTATCTTGCTCCTTATAATAGATGATTTTATCTGCTTTAAGGATGTAATTATCCCTAAATATCTCTACCTTACCTTCGGCGGTGATTTTATCGGCTTTATTGTCATACTCCACTGAATCTGCATTGATGGTGTATGATTTTTCCTGCGCACCGCTTAAAATCGCTATAAAGGTGCATGATAGAATAACAGGTATTGTCCAAAATTTATGCATCAGTAAAACTTAACATTTATAGATAACTGAAATTATACTTAAATAGCAGTGTTGACAAGCATCTATTTTATTGCTATTAATCTACCTCTATAGCATAAAATTTTAAAGAGGAAGTCTTGTGACTAAAGTAATAGCATCAAAATACAAAATATCTAGAAGACTTGGTGAGAGTCTATGGGGAAGTGGGAAAGATCCTGTTCATAAAAAGAAATATCCACCAGGGCAACATGGCTTGCTCGGGGTAAAGAGAAAGACGGTTCATGGAACCCAGCTGCAGGCTAAGCAAAAGCTCAAAGGCTATTATAACATGCAAGAAAAGCAGTTTAAGAGTTTTTACTTGAAAGCTAGAAAGCAAAAAGGTAATACCACTGAAAATTTGATGTCATTGCTTGAGAGAAGGCTAGACGCTGTAGTATATAGACTTAACCTTGCTCCAACTATTTTCTCGGCAAGGCAGCTCGTAAGCCACAAGCATATTTTAGTTAACGGTAAGTCAGTCAACATCCCTAGCTATTTGGTGAATCCAAACGATGTAGTAGAGTTGAAGGAGAAATCAAGACAAATTCCTTTATGCCTTGAATCTGTACAAAAAATGGAAAGGCCTGTACCTACTTATTTGACTTTTGACGCAAAAGCTATGAAAGGATCATTCATAACTTCACCATCGCTTGCTGATATTCCTTATTCAGTTGTAATGGAGCCACACTTAGTTATCGAGTTCTACTCAAAATAAAAATATTTACTAGGGGCGTGATCGTAATGGTTACGCCTTTATAATGCCACCCTAATACCAATCCCAGATTAAATCTCATACAAGTATCGAGGAGATATGTATGCTACATGCCATGGTAGACACAATGAGCAAAAAAGTATTGGCGGTTTGGTATTATTTCTTTGCTTATACTAGCAATAATGCCTTCTTGCCTTCTAATATAATTACTTAGCAATTTCTTACAAATGCTTTAAATTTCTTGACAAGGTAGCTAAGTATTGATATATATTAACTTATACTACCTCGTTAGTGGAAGGGAAATTAAATGTTGGCTAGTTTTATCGAAATATTTTTTTCAATTAGCTTATTTTTTGGTGTAGCCATTTTGGGGACTTGATGTTATGCCAAATCCGATTTTTAAATCTTACTTCGTTACTACTCGCTCACCTAACATGTAGCAGGCACTGCTCCTCGCGCCTGGTATGATTTAATCTGGGATTTGGTATTATACAAAAATAGCTATCCTTTTTATTAAGAGTGCATAATGAATAGATATAGAATTTCTTATATTAATGTTCCTACTAATATCAAAAATTCTTTTGCGGTATCATCCTGCATTTTAATAATCAGCGTTGGTCAATCAGCACATGAGGGCGAAAAATTTATATCTACGTTAAAATCAGTAAATTCATATTTTAAGCGATGCGTAATTTTAATAGCAGATACACTCCAAAGACACACAATAGGTCTAAAAGATCCAAATGCTACCGATAGCGAATTATATAGCATCGCAAAGATCAGTGGTGATGAATGGTTAGAGCGCAACTTACCTAATATAAAAAATACCCTGGATATAGAACATAAAATTTCAAGATGGGATTATTGGCTATCTCACAAGAATTTTGAAAGCTTTTATAAGCAAATAGTAGATTTCTATAAAACGGATGCTGAATATAAATCGGTGATTGAATCGAATATAACTGACTTTTTATCTAGAATGAAGACACAAGATTTTGATGCTAAAGTAGCCTTTACACATTGTGAAAGATATTTATTAGAAGAATGTGCTATAATGAGACTGTGGGTAGAGGAGGGCTGTCAATTTCAGCTATATCCAAAAGGTTTAAATCCAGCTATGGAATATACCAATAAAGTTTTAGTTGAGCCATTTTACCCTAATCTTTTAAAAAATATAGGATTTCACATTCGAAAAATAAATTAATTCTATGGATCCATTGCAAATTATTCACCAACTACCTGGGTATGTTTACTGGAAAAACATACATGGTATATTCTTAGGATGTAATTTAGAACAAGCTCGTATTTGGGGATTTAATAGCACTAAAAAGGTAATAGGAAAATCAGACTTTGATTTATTCGCCCCAGAAAAAGCTTTAAAGCAACACGAAGAAGATTTAGAAATTATAAAAAAAGGTCAGTGTATTTCTGTAGAACAATCTATATTAATAGGCGGTAAAGAAGCTTCCATAATAAGTTATAAATCTCCTTTAAAGAATATTAGATCAACAATTGTTGGTATGGTAGTGAACTCTGTTAACATAACTGAATTGCAAAATAATAGTGCAAATTTAGCTATGGCTTTGGATGGTATCATTTCAAGTCTCCCGGGGCACGTATATTGGAAAGATAAAAAAGGTCGGTACCTTGGATGTAATGATAGGCAGGCACAGTATTTTGGCTTAAAGAACTCTAAAGATCTTATAAATAGAATAGATAGTGATTTCTTTAATCAAGAAATGTACGAAAAAATCCACGAAAACGATCAGCATATTATGCAAACTGGAGCTTCTGAAATAATTGAAGAACCGGTGATAAAAAATGGTCGCAAGTACTTTTTTATAAGCCATAAATCACCTCTAAAAACTAAGAATGGCAAACCAAAAGGAGTGATAGGTGTATCAATTGATATTACAAAACAAAAAAAATTAGAAGAAAAATATATAGAAAAAACGCGTGAAGCTTTTGAAGCCTTGCGTGCAAAAAAAGATTTCCTAGGTAAAGTAAGCCATGAGATTAGAACCCCTCTGCAAGGCTTACTTGGGATATCGACAGAGCTATCAAGAGAGTGGGATAGATACTCTCAAGAAGAAAGAAAAGCTTACGTAGATATGATTGCTAGCAATAGTGCAAGATTAATGAGCTATACCAAAAACATATTGGATATTGCAGCTTATAACTCCGGTAAAATCCATCTATTCCTTGAAAAAGATGTAGATTTATTAGAGCTAGCTAAACTAGCAATAAGCAATGCAAAATCATTAATCTCGTCTGAAAATAAGCCGTTAGATATCGAACTAGAAACATCCACTCAAAGCCAATACAAAGTCGAGTGTGATAGAGTTAGAATATTGGAAATTTTTTATAATTTAATGAGCAACGCAGTAAAGTATAGCGAAGAAGGAAAAATATTAGTCAAATTAGAAGCCGGAGAAAGAGAAATAAAAGTATCAGTCATTGATAATGGAATTGGGGTTCCAGATGATGAAAAGGGCTCGGTATTTGAAGAATTCACTCAGAGCAGCAGAACTGTATGTTCATATAAAGGAACAGGCCTCGGCCTTGCTATTTGCCAAGAAATAATTATCCACCACAAGGGGAAAATTTGGGTGGAGGATAATAAACCTAATGGTTCAATTTTCGCCTTCACTCTGCCGCATAAACAAACCAATACTTTTGATCATAAAAAAAGAGAGGATCTAAGTAAAAAAATAAAAGTATTAGTCGTAGATGATGAAAAGCCATGTTTGTGGTCGTTGAGTATGATTTTAACTAATTGTGGCTGTGAGCCCATTTTAGCTGAAGATGGTCTAAAGGCTCTTGAATATCTGGAAAAAAACTATAAAGACGTAGATCTTATTTTGCTAGATATGATGATGCCGCACATGCATGGTCTTGAAGTCTTAAAGATTATCAAGGAAAATAATAATCTTAAAAATATACCAGTAGTAATTCATACAGGCCTTCCTGATAGTAGCGAAACTATAGAAGCACTATCGCTAGGAGCCGTTGAAATCATCGCGAAACCTTACGATAAAAGCAAAGTGGAAGAGTTGATCAAGGGTTTATACTCAGATTAATTGCGAGAGAAAGGTGGATGCTGGCACTATTATGGGCTCGTGATGTTCAAAGCAATGTTGATCTACATATGGTAAATCGAATACTACTTGAAAAGCATAGGGTGCTTTCAATTGTTCCTTAAAACGTACTCTAATAGTGATAATATTTTTTTTCTGTGTGAACGACATTGTCCCAATTTAAATATTCACTGTGAGGCATTTTATTGACAAAGTTTTTAGCGATAGTAGTTTTACCAACTTGCCTAGCTCCAGAGATAAAAGCCATTTGGCTATAGTTGCTAAGGCGGTGATCTATTATTTTTGTATAAATTCTTTCCATGCCACTATATTAACGCAGCACTTAAAAAAAAGTCACGACTTTTCTAAAGCGCTGTATATGGCAAACTCGACTTATACCATTTCCAGAATTAAACAGCACAAGGAGGAAGGAGCGAAGTGTTATGGAGATACTCGAGCTTTGCTGCGACGATGTAATGGTTAAAATTTGGAATTGGTATTATATACTACGTGTTTAGCAGCAATATAGTCATACGCGCTTACAGAGAATAAATCATTTCTCATGTATAACATCATGAATCGTAATCTCTGGGCGGATGTTACCTTGCCATTTATTGAGGCCTAGAGTGATAACTAGATTTAGATTACACTTTTGCGATAGTAAAATTTCACCAATAGGATTTTGCAGCGCTCCAAAAGCAATGGCCTTTAAAGTGTTATTGGAAGGCGGTTTGCCAAACTCTGTGAGCAAACAACTTATATGATCACCCTTTAGAACCTTAGCATTGATAACAGATATATTGCTCAAGATGAATTTTGGCTGAGCGTTGCCGCTACCAAAGGGACCTATTTTTTCAATGCTTTCTATTAGCGCAACGTTAATAGATCCTGCAGATAAATATCCGTAGTGATGGCTAACAGCATTTGCTGCTATTCGTTCATAATCTTCTTTAAATTTAGCGACTAAGAAATCTCGCAATTTTTCATTATTTTCTCGCAGAACGCTAAAGCCTGCAGCCATTGCGTGTCCGCCGCCTTCAGTAATGATGCCACATTCCTTGGCGTTAGTCACTGCATCGCCAAAGTTTATTCCAGTTATCGAGCGGCACGATGCCTTGCCGACGCCATCCTCATTAAAGGTTACGATTGCCACTGGCTTATCAAATTTTTCTTTCAGCCTACTCGCAACAATTCCAATTACCCCCTGATGCCAGTTATCTCCATGCACGTACATAATAGGGGACTTTTTATCAGCACTTTTTGCCTGCTCGAATGCCTCTTCCAAAACCTTGAATTCGATTCCTTTACGCTCGTTATTGTATATGTCCAGTTGGGAGGCAAATTCAAGAGCTTGACCATAGTCGTTGGAGGTAAGAAGGTTTGCACCAAGATATGACTCGCCAACCCTACCACCAGCATTAATCCGCGGGCCTAGCACAAAGCCGAGATGATAAGTAGAGATATCTCCATGCAGCTTAGTAACGTCAAGCAAAGCTCTTATGCCAGTATTTGAGCGCGATTCGATAACCTTGATACCTTGTTTCACAAAAGCTCTGTTAAGGCCAATAAGAGGTACAACATCACAAACCGTTCCAAGCGCCACTAAATCAAGCAAAGATAGTAAACTAGGTTTTGTGTTAATTAAATTTTGCTTAGTTAGCTCTTTATATAATGCCACTATAAATAAAAAACAAACGCCAACGGCAGCCAGATAGCCATATCCTGATTTATCATCTTCACGATTCGGGTTGATTATAGCATCCGCAGATGGCAAAACACCGCTACATATATGATGATCGATAACAATAATTTTTAATCCTATATCCTTTGCTTTTGCGATGACATCATGTGAAGTGCTGCCGCAATCAACAGTAATCACCAAATCAATATCTTGCTCGTTTTTGAGCTTTTCGAGAGCAGCAAAATTTGGCCCATAACCTTCACGCGCCCTGTCTGGAATATAAATTACTGCATCATAACCGATTGATAGTAGAAAGTTTTTTATGAGGGACGATGAAGTTGCCCCATCAACATCGTAATCACCAAAGATAGCAATTTTACGGTTGGAGTTGATCGCCTCAATAACAATTGCTACTGCCTTATCCATATCAGTCAGTGGGTCTGGATTTTGAAGGTGTGTTTTTAATTTTGGATCTAGATAGTGTTCTAATTCTGAGAGTGCAATATTTTTAGTTGCCAAAATTTCAGCGATGATATGGCTGACATCGAGTTTGTTTTTTATGTGTGTGGCTAACGATTGATCGAAAGATATACGAGTCCATTTTTTATTCTTGACGGACTTATGAACTGCATTTTTAAAATGATCTAATGAAGAATCCACATTTATTATAGTTTAATGATATGCTCTGTATCAATGTAGCGCAAAGTTTTATACTTAGAACTCATTGCAATAGAATTAGTTGAGATGTTCCCATTGCTTAAGAAATTCACCCCTTTCAGTAAGCTACCAGAGGTAACTCCTGTTGCTGCAAACATCACATTATCTCCATTCGCCAAGTCAGATGCTACATATTTACGGTTGAAATCCGAGATCCCCATGCTTTTAGCTCTATTTTTTTGCCTATCATCATCAAAAAGCAACCGTCCCATAATCTGCCCGCCAACCGTTGCCAGTGCAGCAGCAGCTAGTACTCCCTCAGGAGCTCCACCAATCCCCATATACATATCAACACCGGTGTTATTTAATACAGTAGCAATGACAGCAGCAATATCGCCATCCTTTATCAGCATAATTCTCGCACCAGCTTCTCTGACTTTAGCGATCAATTCTTCGTGTCTTTCTCTCTGCAAAATCACCACTAACAAATCATCAATTTCGCATTTTTTTATTTTTGCTAAATTCGTTAAATTTTGTTTTGGGCTATCATCTAGATCGACTATTTGTTCTCCATGCGAAACACCAATGGCGATTTTATCCATATAAACATCAGGCGCATTAAGAAGGCCACCGCTCTCCACCATAGCAATCACTGACATTGAATTTGGGCCGCCAGTTGCACATATTGTAGTCCCCTCTAGTGGATCAAGGGCGATATCAATCTTCGGACCTTTGCCGGTGCCAACTTTTTCACCAACATAAAGCATAGGGGCGTTGTCTCTCTCTCCCTCACCAATAACCACAGTACCATCAATATTCATACTGGAGAGCGCACCACGCATCGCATTTACAGCTGCCTGGTCTGCCTCGTCTTCTCTGCCTCTTCCTATGAATTTATAAGAAGCAATAGCAGCAGCCTCGGTGACTCGCACCGCTTCAATAACTATATTACTTTCCAATATAGTGTTTGTTATCGTTGATTGTTTTGCATCTAATAGCATATATTTATCCACCTAAACTCGTGGGTCTAAACTAGCATAGTATGTGTTTTTTTTCAATAGACTTATTCACAACTTTGAGTATTCCTAAATATAGCTCGATATAATAACTTGAAATATGATATTTCTAAGCCTTCAGTTTCTCAACTTCTTCTGCTGTCAGGCCTGTAGCCTCACTTATGAGCTCTATAGTCAGGCCTTTTGCTAAGAGCTTTATAGCTACTTCAGCTTTTCCCTCAGCTTTTCCCTCGGCCAGCCCTTCAGCTTTTCCTTCGATAAAGCTATCATTCCTAGCTTTTCTTATACCATTTGGATACGATAGAATTAATAAGCGATATTAAGAGATCCTTATTCTCCTCAGCGCTAAATATTTTTTTGAATGCTACATCTACTCTAGGTATTACACGAGTCATCTTTTTCTTCTTAGTTTTTCTCTACCATTCATTAATATTATATAACATATCTTTGGGTGCATTTATAGAAGATTTTGCTGTTATATTGAATCCTATGCTAATTAGGATTTGATTTTATGGTATCTTCCATAGCAAAAAATTGTATGTTATCTATGAAAATGTAAGATACCTAATTTGTATCTAATTCAATTTTTCCCAATATAAATCCATGAAGAATTTTATCCAAAAGCTATTTAATAGCCTTTCGTTATCAAAAAAAGATTACTCTAAAAATAGATTTTGTATCTATGATTTTGCAAACCCAATATGGACGAAAAAAGGATACGGCCAATTTTCAGAAGAAGCATATAAGAAAAATGTTATTGCTAACCGTTGTGTTAGCTTGATCGCTAGATCTGCGGCTAGTGTTGATTGGTTGGCTTTTGATGCCAATAATAATATAATTAAAAATCATCCAATTCTAAAGCTTCTCCACCAACCTAATCCAGCTAATGGTGGAGCGGAATTTTTTGAGACCCTATACTCTCATAAAATCATCAGTGGTAATGCATATGTTTTTGCAAATAAAAATTCTGGTGGTGATATTGTTGAGCTATATTTATTTCGGCCAGATAGGGTTGAAATCATCCCTGGAATTGGTGCTTCGCCAAAGGGATATATCTACACCGTTGGCGATAAAAAGACTCTTTATCGAGTTGATTCAGTTACCTCAAAGAGCGATGTTTTGCACTTGCGTAATTTCAATCCATTGGATGATTGGTATGGGCTTTCGCAAATAGAAGCCGCATCATATAGCATTGATTTGCATAACCAATCTTCCGCATGGAATCAGGCGCTCCTGCAAAACGGAGCAAGGCCAAGTGGTGCCCTTATAATTAAGGGAGTTGATGGAGCTTCAAGCTATTTGAACAAGGAGCAATTTGGGCGCCTCCAAGAACAGCTCCAGGAAAAGTTTACGGGTAGCGCAAATGCTGGTAGGCCTCTGTTGCTTGAGGGAGGCTTGGAGTGGAAAGATATGAGCTATAGCCCTAAAGATATGGATTTTTTAGAAGCAAAGAATAGTGCCGCGCGTGATATTGCCCTTGCTTTTGGAGTGCCGCCACAGTTGCTTGGCATTAAGGGTGACAACACTTATAATAACATGCAAGAGGCTAGGCTTGCTTTCTGGGAGGAGACGGTTATACCATTAATTGATAAGACTGTGGATGCTTTGAATAATTGGCTGGCAACTTCTTTCGGTGCAAATTTTAAGATAGGTTATGATGCGCAAAACATCAGCGCGCTATCGTCAAAGCAGGAGATGCTATGGAATCGAGTCCAAAACGCTGACTTCATGACCAATAACGAAAAGAGGGCAGCGGTTGGTTTGCCGCCGGTTTAATTATCTTCATTGCCCTTCTTCAATCGTTTAACGAAAATGAGTTCGGTAAGGCGGCCGCGTGTCATAGTGAAGAGGGAGCCGTCAGCAAGCATGTAAGCCCCGTCAGGCAGCAGCAAAAATTTTCCATGGCAGTAGTAATAGGCCTTATTATTTTCGAATTTTATTTCAGTTCCATCTGGCAAGTAAAATTTTTCAGCAGCAGGTTTTGTATCTTCAGTAGTTTTTTCAGGCACCGCTATTGCGGACGAACACATCACGGCTACACAGGCTAAAAATTTAAGAAATTTATTATACATACCAATCAGTCTAAGAGGAATTAAAGTGACAAGCAATAAAAATTTTATTTCAGGATACGCAAGTGTTTTTGACGTTTGCGATAGTTACGGCGATATCATAAAAAAGGGTGCTTTTGCACGCACGGTTGATGCCCTGGCTCTTGGCAAGTCCATCCCCATTTTGTGGCAGCACATGGTGGATAAACCAATTGGTGCAGTGGAGAAAATGGGCGAAGATCCATATGGCTTGTATGTGGTAGCGAAGATATTGCCTGAGGTGCATTACGGCAGGGAGGCGCTCGAGCTAATTAAATCCCGGGTGATTTGCGGCCTTAGCATAGGCTATAATCCAACGAAACATTCCATGGAATATAGCGTGAACGGTGCCAGAATTATAGAGGAAATCGAGCTATGGGAGGTAAGCATCGTCACCTTCCCAGCGAATCACTATAGCATTGTAAATATGGTGTATTAATGTTGAAGATGTAGGTTGCATAGTGCAGAGCTACTCTCTATATAATGGATGATGTGTATTGTATAATAAAAATACTTCATCCATGAATTTTTCTAAGTCAGTGATATTGATACTAGTATGATTTTTTCTTAGATATTGGTTATATATTATTGCAAAGCAGTTTTGTAAACTTTGATCTTCAGAATTGATTTCTAAATATGATGATGTTAGCTCTATAGATTTAAACTCATTGTCTTCAAATTTAGCTATAGCACAGCATGATCCAACAGCACTATATGATAAATTATTTATATTATGTGGAATATTTATATTTTTGCCATGGGTATTACATAATTCTGGAAAATGTGCAGAGCCGATGTTTAAGGTATAGTGAAGTCTATTATCTTTTACATATGCCATCTCTACACCAGCATCGCATCTATCTCCTTCGAGGGTTATATTTGCAAAATTTGATAGTATGTCATTATCTCTTTTTAATAAAGCAAGACGTGTAAAGATACCTGTGCCACCATCTCGGTAGGTAATAAAAATAGCTATTTTATCATTTATCTTGCCAAGATATTTATAAAAAACTTCACATTCATATGTAATATTGTTTTCATGATATAAATATGTATAGCCGATTAAATTTTTATCATATGCCTTCGTAGATATTACAGAGATATTAGATGGAAAAACATATTCTGAAAGATTTATATTTTTTTGTTGTTCTATAACTTCTTTGATACATATTGCTTCAATTGGTTTGCCTTTATGCATGAGTTCTTTTGGTAAGATATGTGCATACATCTCTTTCGAAAATAATAGTAATATTATTATGCTAATAAGCTTTAGTTTCATGGCAAGCTCCCACCTTTTATAAGGAATCTAGTTAATTGAGGTATGCTTTTCAATAGAATTATTTTTAATTTTTAGGATAAGGAAAAATAACATGGTTACAGATATATTAGTGGAATCAGAAAACGAAAACTTAGATGAAGGATTTATAAGGGATTTATTACATAATCTTGATCCAGAAAATACAGAACATATATTACTATACAATCAAGCGCGGTATTATTATATAAGGCACGGTGAGAAGAAGGTGCCATATGCATATGATGATAGAGCTAGGCGTGATAAAGATAATAAACCTATTCCTATAAACAAAATCGCAAATATCACAGGAAAAATTACTGTTGGCATTGGCTTCAATATGGATGATAAAGCAGCTAGAGAATTTTGGAATAATGCTTTTAGAGAGCTATCAGACAAGGAGCTTAGAATAATGAACGTGCTTAATGCTGATGATTTTTTTGATAAAGTAAAAAATGGTCAGCGCAATTTGACAAGTGATCAAATTGACAAATTATTTAATACAGTAATAGATAAGAAAAAACAAGAGTTAACGAACATTTATGGTGCTAAATTTCTATCTAATTTACGATTAAACGAATTGCTTGCTATAGAAGATGCATATTATAACAAACCACTTCTAGTTAATAAAAAATCTGATTTTTTTAAATGTATTCATAGATATTATAAGACCGGAAATCTTGATGATTTAGAAAAAGCAGTAGCAGCAATAAAAGATTCTAAAGAAAAAAATCATGGGTTAAGAAAAAGAAGGAATTCTGAAGGAGAAATACTTAGCTCTTTTAAGTCACAATTTTATTCAAGAGTAGGTAGTTTAAGATTACCAAAAGTAGAGGATGTCGGTACAATTTTGGCTAAAATAAACGAAACAGTTATTCCTAGAGGAACAGAAAATTGGCCAAAAAGTAATAATACCAAATATTATATTTGGAGAACTCGAGGTGATGATAAAGTAAGGTTTTCACACTTTCTCTTAGAAGGAAAGATTTTTTCAGATGATCATCCGCCTGCAGAAGGGTGGGAGCCAGGAAATACCAAGATACACTGCAGATGCCACAAGCAGCGATTACCGGCCAATGTGGTGGTTACTGATGATGAGATTCAAGGCAACAAGAATAATTTTTTATTACCCCCAACTACTAATTTCAACTTTAATAATTTAAGGAGTGACTATATGAAAACAACAGCACCAACACCACTAAATTCAGAACATTTAGTATACCGCAACCAAGCGTGGGAACAGCTTAAAGGCCTTAGTGATGAGCGCACGAAGCAGATTGAACGGAGTGGGTATGTGGACGCGCTTACTGAGCAAAAATGGCAGAAAATAAACTGTGAAGTGGACGAGCAAAAGGCGCGCTTGGATAGCTTGGAAGCGGCTATGAATCGTCCAGCTTTTGCCATGAGCGGCGAAAATGCTGATCAGCAAAACGCAGAATATAAAGCAGCATTTGTGGAGTATTTACGCAAAGGGAATTTGCCGCAAGCTTCGAGCTTGGAGAAAAAGTTTCTCTCAGTTGGTTCCGAAACGGATGGCGGACATTTTGTTGATAAAGAGGTTTCTAAGCAAATAGTGAAGAAGATTGAAGCAAATTCTATAATGAGAAAACTAGCATCGATCGAGGAAGTTTCAACGCATGTATTGGAGGTGCTGGAAGATGATGGCGCGCTTGAATCTGGCTGGGTGGCAGAGATTGAACCGCGCGATGATACTGAAGCACCGAAACTAAATAAGCGGAGAATTGAAGTGCATGAGGTATATGCGCAGCCAAAAGCAACCCAGAAATTGATCGATGATTCTAAAGTCGATATTGCAAATTGGTTGATGGAGAAGATCGCAGATAAATTTGCTGATGTGGAGAGTGAGGCTTTTATTAACGGTGACGGAGTTGGTAAGCCAAGGGGCATTTTATCTTTGCCGCACGGTAAAGATCGAAATTCTATCGAGCAAATTAGTCTCTTAGGTAGTGAACTTTCTGCCGATGATATCATGAATCTATATTACTCTTTGCCATCAAAATATGCTGCGCGTGCAAGCTTCCTAATGCATCGCAACATGTTGCAAAAAATTAGAACTCTAAAATGCCCAAACACCGGTCACTACATCTGGGCGCCTGGTCTTGCTGTTGGACAGCCTGATACTTTGCTTGGTGCTCCAGTTTATGAATCGCCACATATGCCAATTCCAGCAAGTGGGGCGCTTGCAATTGCATTTGCAGATTTCAAGCAGGCATATAAAATTGTTGATCGTACCAATATCAACATCATCCGCGATCCTTTCACTGAAAAACCATTCGTCAAATTCTATGCAACCAAGCGAGTTGGAGGCAGCGTAATTAACAGCGGCGCTATGAAGTTGCTGAAGGCGGCTTAAGGATTAGTATAGTTTTAATTCATGGATGGTGCTTTTTACATAACGCAAAGACTTCATCTTGAAAAACGAAGTTAAAGAAAGACAAATGGTTCTATATGTTATATAACTCCATGTAGTGAAGGAGGAAAGAGATGTTCTTTAGGATGTACTTACTATTAAATTTAGCAGCGCTTGTTTTTATAGGGGCTTTTGGTCACTTTGCATTTGTTTTACTTTTGTCATGGCCTGCTATAGCACTGAAATATAATAAATGGAAAAAATCACAAACCCATGTCGAAAAATCTTTATCTTTCGCGATAAAAAGCATGAAGATACAAAAGCAGAATTTTAAAGCTATTAATTTCGTTTTTGCAAAAGTTCCATTAGTACAAAAGCTTCTTAAAAAAGCCTCGATTCTTCTTGATGATATGCATGTTAGATATGGCTACACAGGGATAACTCAATCAAGCTGTATTAATTCTATAGATAGTAGCTCGCATGGATTTACCGATACTACTTCTTCCATCTCTTCTATGCAAGATTCGACTTGGGATTATACTTACAATGCTTCTTTTAGGGATCTTAGTTATAACATACATCATGATTCAACAAGGAAACATTAACGCCAAGCTTTAAGGAGGGGTTGCTAAGAGAGAAATATTCTCAGATAACTTAATTTTATGAAAAAGCTTATTTTGTATATCATAGGACTTACAATATTAATAATAGCAGTACCAACTGCTGTTGTAGGTTACGTGGTTATAAAAGACATGTTAAAACCAAAGTCAAAAGATAAAATAATGTTTGAAAAGAGGTTGCTTGAAGTTGTGAATTCAGGAGCAACAGAATTAAGGCCTAAAGATCTTACAGAGTTTGAATGGGATAGGGTTTGTATAAACTTACCAGATAACCCAGATACTTATCAAGTAGATTGGAGCATGAAAAATTGGTCAATAAGCTTTTATTATAAGAGCAATGTAGGATCTATAAAATATATTGAAATTAGTAGAAAAATTCTTGATCTAAAACCACTTAGGGGTGATCATGGGCTTTATTGCTATAAACAAGACGTAGTATTTAAATTAGAAGGAAAAGACTTAAAATTAATTATACTGGAGTAGATTTATGCGAAGTGCAGGAGAATATTATGGTTGCGTAACTAATAAGTGTGCGTTGAATAGCTACGCCAGCGACTAATCAGAGTAAGGAGCAAATAGTGCTGAAGAAAGTTATACTAAAGAGGTTTGCGATTGTAACATGTGTCTCCTTATTAGCAGTATCTCCACTATTGCTATTAATATATAAATATGAGAAGCAATCCGTACAAGATCATATAAAATATAAAGTCAAGTTTATATACCAAGATGATAAAGATGATCCTTATAAAAACGAAAGGGAGATTGCTTATCGATATTATTTAGATAAATATGTGCAAAATAATGCAGAGGCACGTAATTATACGTACTTACAAAAACAATATATCGGCATAGACAGTTATGATTTGGATTGCGATGGGGGGAAAGAAATCCTAATTCATTTTGCGGGAAAGATCGGAGGTTGTGCATCCACTGGATGCGCATTTACAATATTGAAAAAAGACAACTCAGTTTACAGGCCGCTAGAGTTTGCAAATAGTATTTATGGATTATATCTTCATGAGCATGAGGTTGCAATTTTAGATCATCAAACTCATGGATATAGTGATATAGTTTTTTTGCATAAAATCGATGGGGACCGTATATGGAAATGGCAGGAAAAAGGATATGAATATATCCTGAAATCTAAGAATGTTCCTAATGTGCCGGCGCCAATACACAAATTAATGCCAGAAACTCTAAGGGGATATAAGGTTGATTTTACAGAAGAAGAAGGTAAGAGAAACCAGTATGTGCAGGAAAGGAAAATAGCATATGATTATTTTTTGAAAGTTTATCCTAATGATTATAAAGAAGAAGATGAAAGGTCTATTATTAAACCAACGGATATTGGTGTAGATGTTTTTGATTTAAATAACGATGGTCAAAAAGAAATATTTGCTTATCTTTTTACTGATGGATTTTGTGGATCTGCTGGATGTAAATTGGTAATTTTGACTAAATCAGGTTTTTTTCATTATACGCCGTTAATGTTTATAACTACATACCATGAATTAGTAGTTTTAGATAATATCAGTCAGAACCATAATGATCTCGCTTTACCAGGTAGACATGGGGACTGGGATATATACGTATGGACTGGCAAAAAATATGATTATTTATTTAAAGTAATTCCGTAATTTATATAATAATTGAACAAAAATAATATATTTATTACCTATGATTCTTTTATACCTTGAAAATTTCTCTTCTACTTCTTGTGATATAATCCATCAGGCAACTATAGTACAATCATCTGTTACACGTTGAGCGTAATTAATATTATTTCCTAAAATGTGTGATTTTAGCAATTTTACATGCTAGAAAAATTATAAAAAACTATATATGATTAATAATTAATGACTCAACCTCATTAAAATTTTAATATTATATTATTGCAATTAATTATAAAAATAAATGGCTAAGAAAAAGACAAAGACCTCTAAAAAACCTTCTAAATCTACACCTAATAAACCTGTTGCTAAAAACTCTCAAGCACAAAAAAAGCCTGTTGTTAGCAAAGCAAAAATTGCTCCAAAAGCAAATTCCAAAGCAAAACCAATGCAAAGCAGCATGATGAAAATGTCACATCAACCGAAAGCAAGTCATAACCACCATAGCCAAGAAAAAGAGCAAGGCTTGTTTGCTAAAATATGTAGCTTTTTTGGATGGGAATGTTCATCTAAAAAATAAGTATTAGGAAAAATTGATTCGTATATATTGTCCTTAGGAGATTTTTACTTATTGTTAATAGTTAAATGAAATAATCACTTTGTATAATTTGCCCAATTGTTAAGGTGCTAAAATGCCTGGTGATGATATTAGCAGTACCTCGAGTGAAGATTCAAATCTCTCTCGAGGATCTCCAACTTCTCCTTCTTCTCCAACTTCACCAAATTCGCTACGCAGAAGGAAAAAGGGTAAGGAGAGACAAGAAGATGCTGATAGGCGTAGGTCTCAGAGGAGAAGGGTTAGAATAAGCTCTGAGCCGCCTATAATTTTAGGTAGTGAGAGTGAGTTACCACCCTCTTTGGTATCACCTCCGCCAGCGGCTCAAACTACTACAGAGCCTCCGCCTGAATCTCCTACTGTTCTTCCTCCGGAAAATTCAAGTCATATTGCTGCTGCCATTGCATCTTCTAGCATGTTATCGCATACTGAAGACGTACAACTTCATACTGGTGCTAGTGCTATATCATGGGTTCTTGGTATTTTTGTAGCATTTCTTGGCGCTTTTATGTTTCCAATTGGACTTTGGGGTGGTGCCATGATAATCACTGGTGGTGGTTTTTTTGGTTCTCGTTTAGGTGTGCTTTCTGCAAAAAAAATGCAGTCATTTAGGCAGCTTTTTATAGCTATAGGAAGGCAGTTAGAAAATAGTCATATTTTAGAATACATAGCTATAAGATGGATGCACCTAGTTCTTCCACGAGATAGGCGCAGAGATCCAAGAACTTTGCATGAAGCCATAGTGCGCTCTAAGCAACAAAATTCTGGAATACATACGATATCAACGCTTATTGGATTGACTGCCTGTGGTGTTACTTTTTTCTCAATGGGCTTTATTCTTAGTCTTGTAATAGGGGTGATGTGGTTCAGTTTTACAGAAATACTAGGCACTTCTTATCTCGGTTTTGTTAGGTTTGCTGCCAGATTAAATGCTAGAAACGAACCATCTATAATATGTATAGAAAATCCCTTGAGCCAAAGAATTGCTATTGCAAAAAGATCTCTGGCGCCATCAACTCCGCTATGTTTTTATCTTGCGCATATTGGAGTATTAGGTAAATATTTTTTTAGAGTAGGGGCTATTCTTCCTATATTGCCTTTTTCAAGATCTCTACCAAGCTCAGCACGTCTTGCAGCAGGTGCTGTGATCGCAGATGCAGTTCATGACTTTGCAGTTGCATCCGGTGCTTTGCATAATGGGGTTATGCCTGAAAATGTGCCAGATGTTGTTAGGGCGCGTAGCTTAAAATACAGCGTGCTGAAAGCTTCTATTTACTCTAGTGTTCTTACTCTGATTACCTGCGGTATAGCCATTGGTTTCATTCTTGGATATAGAGTTGAGATGAATGCAGTTACGCATACTACAATTGGGATGGTAGCGTTTGGAACTTTTGTATTTTGGTTGGCAGTATCGTATTTTTTCTTAGCGAGATTAGATAATTTTTTTAGTCGTGTTTTTCATCGTCTGGGCGAGAGAATTGCTGTAATTCCTTGGATCGCCAGAAGAAGAGATAGGGAAGCCCTTGCAGAGATGAGGATATTATTCGGGCAAACAAATACAGATAGCATTAGTATATCATCTCTTGGTAGTTCAGCTGTTGCGGCTGCTTCTATATTAGCACCTAGGGCAGCTTTTGCAGCTGTTGATGATACTACAGAAGAATCTGAGATACGACAACCAGTCACAAAAGAATATTTTGATCAAATAATAAGAGATAATTTGCAGGAAGTATTTAAGGATGAAAGAAAAACCTTAATTTATTTTAGAATAAATCCTGCATTTGAACCTGTAGATCCAAATGCAGCAAGTATGATAAATTCATATAAAAATAGGTATTTTGTTTTTGATTCTCTTAATGAAGTTTTTGTCACAGTTGTTGATGAACTTCCCCCAGAAGCTGCGATGTATTATGGAAGCAGTGCAGCTGGTCCAAGTGGTGTAAGGATAGTTGATATGACCGATGATTATGATATAGAATCTGGCTTTGCTTCACCTGCAGGAAGCGCAGATCCGCACACTCCGCCGCCAACTCCAGCTCTGGATGAGGAAGGGGAGATAGATTCTCAGATGACAGTGGGTGATCAGCAGTCTACTGTAGATTCGTCATCATCATCTTTTTCGCTAACCAATCGCCAATTAGGACTTTTTTTTCAAGAGCACACCATTCCCTTCGATATGTTTAAAGATAGCAAAGCAAGTGTTGAGAAAGAATTACAAGTAGTCAAATATTTTCCTGATTACTTTTTATCTAGGCAGCAGAAGAAGCGATTGAGTTCTTATGAAATTTCGCTGGAAGATTTTTTTGTAAAGGAAGGAGAGGAGTCTAAAAATACTTCATCAACAGAAGTTGCTAAAATTATATTATTTAATGAAGGTAAGGAAGAAGAAAAAAGAAGCCAAGATGAGGAAGATGAGCAAGAAGCAGAGGAGTTGATGCGCATCAAGCATGGAGAAGATTTAATACCTAATGAAGAGGCGTGCGCTTACAACTTAGAACCGCCAAAAAAGCCCGACAAATTGTTAGATAAAGAAATGATGCCAACTTTCTGGAATTTTGGTTTATGGAATATGGATGCGATAATGCTTCTTGGAATGATTACTTTGCCATTCAATAAATTTTTCTCCCACTAAACTTATTTGAGTTTATTAGCAACCAATTATTTTTCTAAATAACCTATTGAGTTTGTTATGAATTTAAAGTAGTTTACCGCTCTTGCATAAACAATCAGAGGGTAAAGGTGCAGCGAGAGAGTGAGGATAAGGTTAACGGCAATAATAAATTCACACATGATGCTTTCATAAAAAAAGCTATGGCGAGAATTGAGGTGGCTACAGAGTTTTTTGAGGCAAATCTTCCAGAATATATTTTAAGTAGAGCAGATTTAACAACTCTAAAAGCTGAGGAGACTGATTTTCTAGATAATGTGCTGGGTAATAAGACCGTTGATATGCTATTTTCGGTGAAGATAGACAAGCAATTAAGCTACATTAACCTATTACTTGAGCATCAAAGCACTCCAGATAAACATATGCCTTTAAGGCTTGCCACATACATGCTGCAAATCTGGAGCAATTATTTAAAGAAGCATAAGAAACTGCCTCTGCCTATCATCCACCCGATGATTCTCTATACTGGTAGGAAAAAATATACAGCCCCGAGATCGTTTTGGGATTTATTTGACGATCCAGAGCTTGCTAATCGTTGTTTTGCTGGAGAGGTAAAAGTTCTAGAGCTAAAAGAAATAGATAGCATAGATCTAACTAACCGAATTTATTCTGGAGCTGTTCTTTATTTTATGAAGATGATTCATCAAGAAAATATCCTATCGCACTTGGAAAAAATCCTTCCAATCTTGCGAGAGATATGCCAAAAAAACTTTAAATTAGTGGAGGATATGCTATACTACACTGTAGAAAATACTGATAGAGAAGAGCTAGGATCGGTATTAGACTTTTTTGAACAAACTGACATAAACAACGATAGAGGTGATATGATAAGCATCGCAGACGCACTAAGAGAGCAAGGGATGGAAGTTGGCCTTAAGAGAGGCAGAGAAGAAGGCAGAGAAGAAGGTATGTTGCAGGGATGGAAAAATGGAACTATGACTGTAGCCAAGAATCTTTTGCTTAAGGGAGTTGATGTTAGAATAATTTCTGATTCAACGGGTCTAAAGGTGAATGATATATTAAAACTCAAGCAGCATCACTTTTCGTGATATTTTCTGCGAGTTAGCCTTACATTTAACAATCATAATATAACACAAATCCCAGATAAATGATACCAAGGGCGAGGAGCCGTGCCTACTACATGATAGGTGAGCGACGAGTAACTAAGTAGGATTTAAAAATGGGATTTGGTATAATAGGATAAATTATGCAGACAGATAAAATACCCTGGCATGACATGATGCGTTATGCCTTTTTTACTTTAGGAATACTACCAAAAGATTTCTGGGAACTAACTATGATTGAGTTTTTAGAGCTAATAAAATATCAAGATATTTGTGGTTCGCCAGATGCTAGTATGACAAAAAAGCAACTGCAAGAATTAATAGATAAGTTTGGATAAAATTTTATGTTTATCGGTTGACATATAAAGCGATAAACACTATCTTTTTATTATAAGTTTTCTATTAAATTTACCTCCTCCAAGGGCTGCGGTTTCTCCGTAGCCCTTTTTTTATTCTATAATCAAAATATATCATGAAATCATCAACGCAGAAATGTACGCTATTGCGTGCGTACGAAGAAATTATCACGCATGAAGAAATCAAAAACTATTTAAAACTCAATGATAATATAGATAAAAATTTTTTATCAGACGTCATAAAAGCGGTGAGAGAAACAGCAGAGGATTTTTTAAGTATCAATATTATCAAGAAAGAATTTAAGCAGGTCTATTATAATTACCAAGGAGGGCGGATAACGCTAAAGCAAATTCCAGTTTTAGAAATCAAAAGCGTATCTTCTGGAGAGTATGAATTTTTCGACTCTGATAACTCATTAATAATAAAAAATGTACCGTTTGGTGAAAAAATTTCAATAGAATATGCTGCGGGCTATGATCCAAAATTATTGCCTCTACCTTTAAAGATTGGGATGTTTATGCACATAGAATCTATTTATGAGCATGGCGCCTTAATACAAAGCATTCCCAGAGCATCTATTAGCTTTTATAGCTCATATCGTGATCGAAATATCTTTCTATAGCAGCAATGGTAATCAACATGCACATATTATCACGAAATAATCTAACTGAATACATCACAATTCAAGAACAAATCACAGAAATAGATGAGTCTGGGGGCTACAAAAAAGTTTGGCAAACAAGGTGCCAAGTTTGGGCTTATGTAGAATCTCTTTTTAATAAGATGCAAGTTGGCCACGAAGTTGCCATTGCCAAGCAAATTAAAAGCGCTAACTATTATGAAGTTGCCATTAGGCCTCAGAAAGATTTGCATAAAAATATGCATATCATGTGGCGCCAAAAAACTCTAAACGTAGTCCATGTAATTGGGGTTGATAGTAAAAATAAATTTTTAAAATTAATTGCGGAGGAACTATTATGATTTCTTTTTGTGAAGAAAGATTTCCAACGGACATTTCATATGGCATATCAGGTGGACCGAACTTTAATACAGAAATAGTAGAGACAGCAGTGGGTAATGAATTTCGCAATATGCGAACGCCTTACTCTCGCACGAAATATAACCTAGCTAGTGCTATAAAAACAGAAGAGCAGTTACATAAAGTGATCAGTTTTTTTCGAGCAATGAGGGGAAGAGCAATTGCTTTCAGATTCAAAGATTGGCTCGACTATAAGGCTCATCAACAATTTATTGCAATTTCGGATGGTAGGAGGAAGAAGTATCAGCTTATCAAAAGCTATGATATTGGTACTCTTTCTGAGGTTAGAAAGATTTCTAAGCCAGTCCATGGTAGTGTGAAAGTTTATGTTAATAACAAGCGAGAGCTTAAATTAAGCATTGATCATAAAACTGGAGCGATATTATTTTACGTTCCTCCTACAAAGGGCTCCATAATCAGAGCAGATTTTGAATTTGATGTTGCGGCCAGGTTTGATAGTGACAACATTTCTGCATCGATTGAAAGCTACGGAGTCTATAGCACACACGAGATATCAGTGATCGAAGTAAAAGTATGATCTGATTATCTTACGCTTTTTGCACTATTGTCCCACTGGCACCAACTACAACATGTAAATGATATGCGAAAAATAAGTGATAAATTGAAGAAAAGAATCTCAAGTAGTGTAAGCACTATAGCTATTTGCTGGTTGCTAAAACTGAAGAATGGAAAAGCTATTGGATTTACTGATCATGCGGAGGATATAGAGATTGATGATATGAAATATTCAGCAAACTCAGGTTTTGCTTCTTCAAGTATAGAGAGCAATGCATCGTTTGATATAGATAATTTAGAAGTGAATGGCTTCCTAGATTCTGATTTCATAAAGAGCAAAGACATTTTAGCGGGCGTGTATGATTACGCTTACGTAGAAATTTTTGCAGTTGACTATACATCAAGTAAGAGTGGTAAGCTTACTCTGAAAGCAGGATATCTAGGCGAAGTATCTTTATTAAATAACCAATTCTGCGCTGAGATAAGGGGAATATCTGAAGGTCTATTAAACAACATAGGAAAACTATATTCTCCAACCTGCCGAGCAGAATTTTGTGGGAGAGAGTGCAAGGTGAATAAATCGAAGTACATTGAATACGGTATTGTATCCGAAGTTTTGAATAAGACATCGATAAAATCCTTCGATCTGAAAATAGATAATTATTTGTATAGTTTAGGCACTATAAAATTTACCAGCGGAAAAAATAAAGATATATCAATGTCTATTAAAGACTGCAGAAATAATTTTGTGGTTTTTATGATGGAGTTGCCAAATCAAATTACTAAAGGTGATAAATTTGTTATATTTTCTGGTTGTGATAAAAAATTTGAAACATGCTGCAATTATTATAATAACGCGATAAACTTTCGTGGGGAGCCGCATCTCCCGGGTAACGATGAAATATTGAAAATCGCAGGCAGATTGTGATCCACATATATATCTTGCAGCCTTATGGGTTTTATACTAGTATTAAACTATTGTAATATAAATTTGTGCTTCATATGAAGAAGATTGGAAATAAAAAATATTTTGGTGAGCTGCCTTTAGAAGGTCCAACTAAGCTAAATTCTCTATATAAAAATAGAGCTGGTAACTTTCAAGGCAAAGAATATAATATAAAGCTGGAAAAATTTTTGAGAGCATATCTTCCTGCTTCACAACTAGCTGAGTATGGTGATTTATCAAAAGAATCTGCGGATAAAATACTTGAAGTACTCCATAAAGAACAACAGCATAGGCATAAAAAAGATTTAGAGATGTCCAAGTCTCATGTTGTGACAAATAGAATAAGATTAATTTGCTCATTTATATTTGCAATTTTTGTTGTTATTACAGCGGTAATACTTAGCTTTTATAAAGCGCCATATGTTGCAATTGCTGTTATTGCATTCGGCCTTGCAATATACATACTAACTTTTAAGCAAAAATTCTCGAATAGGCATAATAATCATAAACCTCCCTATCTTCCTCATCGCTCATAATGGTGAGAAGTTAATCCTTCATTAACTAAAAAGGATTAAAATGCAAGAATGAAGTATAGAAAAAAAATTAGAAATTCTGCATTAACAAAGCAAGAAGCTCAAATAGCATTTGGTATGCATGCCGTTGCAATTGCAGCAATTGGTAGGATGAGCGCGATTGCCGCTAATGTAATGCTATCGCCGTTTGTGCTAGTTAACGCTGTTTTAGAAGGTGTAATAAAGGGACTAGATAAAACAGAAGACGCAGTATTAAATGGAGCATTATTAGAGAAAGTAGAAAGAGAACTTGAGGATATTCTATCTCAAGAAAACCCAGAAGCATTTAAGCAGCTTGAAAAAGAAATTAGTGATGCATTTGAAATTCAAGCTAAAAGATTTGAAAAAGCTTTGAGCAATATAGAAGTAAATCCTGATAGGTCTGACGATTTTCTAAAGATTATCAATAGAGAAGGTCTTGCATTAGATAGATTGGGCAAAGACTATCTTCTCCATAGCTCACACGGAGATTTATTTAAGAAAGCTATAGTTCTAATGGATAGTTGTATTAATGGAATATCAACGGCAGGAAGTATTTATTTGATAAATATTAGCAGGGTAGGCCAATTTATTGGGGGTTCTATAGGAAAAACACTCAGCTCTTATGATTATAGCCATGAAAAATCAGAAAATTTTGTGGCCACTGCATATGCTTTGTCTTATATTTTCCAAGAGTTTCGAGGCATTAGTGTGGTATTATTAAAAAAATTATTTAGTGATGTTATTAAGTCTGCTTATGTTGGTGCATTAGAGGGTGCTCTTGCTCCTTCAGCAGAACAATTGAAAGCTCTTGAAGATATTAGTTTGAAAGTAAGCTTGAATGATATAAAAGAATTTGCCAACTTAGCATTCCAAGATTTTGGAAACGCATATCTAGCTGCACAAAAGAAATTTTCTAAATACGATAAAGCTTTGGAAGAAGAGGGGATGACACAAGTATTTTTTCTAAATCCATTGAAAGCAGAAGATGAACGTACGCTAAGAGGTAGGCAAGCTTTATTAACTAGAGAGAAATACAAGCCGGTTGCATCTGCATTAACTACAGTAAAATCAGGAATATACGCAGGTAAGGCAGTGGCTGCAAAGAATGCGTATCGCGCCTCAAAAAAGGTAGTGCAAACAGCCGTTGGTGCCGTTTTGAAGGCACGAGAAAAATTACAACAATCAAGCCATAGAGAAAAGTGATGTCCCCAGATAAACCATCAGAAAGTTTTGAGATGAATGTTGATAGAGCAATAGCAGAATTACAGTTAGCATTTAGCAATTCTGAAACAAAAGGGACGGTGTTTTGGGCGGTGCTTTTGTTGCCTGATAGTGAAATTAATACTGAACTGAATGTTAAGGCAGCAAATAAATTACAAGGAATTTTCGCAAATTCTCAAAATAAATTGGTAGAAAATACACTTAGAAATCTCAGATATTTAAGAGATGAATGCTTGGCAGATTCTGATGTAAAACTGAAAATAGAAAAAGCAAAAGCAGATGCAATAGAACAATCAGCTGCCTCAGTTGCTATGAATAGACTAAGGCGCAGGGCTTCTGAAGGAGCTGGAAGAAGAATATAGTAGAGTGTTTTTGCTGGTCTAGTGTTATATCTATATAAAAAATAGCAAATTCCAAAAATGTCATTGAAACAGCAAGTTGTCCAAGAAGCTAGGACATGGCTGGGTACTGCATTTCATCATCAAGGTAGATTAAAAAAGACTGAACAGCATCACGGCGGGTGTGACTGTTTGGGGTTGATAATTGAAGTGGCGCGAAAGCTTGATCTAAAAACCAAATATGCCCTGCCCATTCATCAATTAGACCAGCAAAATTATACACAAATCCCAGATGGGCATGAGCTAGAAATGCAGCTTGCTCAAAATTTTTCAAAAAAAGAAATAGCGAAAACATCTCCTGGCGATTTAGCTTTGCTCGCGTTTGCTAAAACTCCACAGCATTTGGCAATAGTAGGTGAGATCGAAAGTAGGCTTACACTCATTCATGCATACTCAACCATAGGGTTTGTATGTGAACATACGCTAGATGCTAAATGGTATCGCAGGATGGTTGCGGTGTACTCTTTCTCTAATTAATCAATCAGTAATCAATATGGCATCAGTTATTTTAAGAGGATTTGGGAGCCTCGTCGGAACTGCTATGGGTGGGCCCATTGGCGGTATGATAGGTTCAACCATCGGCGGATTTATAGGTGGAAGCATTGACAGTGCAATGCGAGGTCCAACCGAGAGGCACGTCTCTGGTCCAAGGCTTAGCAACCTCTCTATCCAAACATCCAGTTACGGTAGGGCAATTCCGCTAGTATTTGGCGAATGCAGACTTGCCGGCAATATCATATGGGCGTTACCAATAAAGGAGCATAAGCATGTCACTGAAACAGAGGTGGAGGTTGCTAAGGGAGAGGATGAAACCATTATTTCTACAGAATATAGCTACAGTGCAACTCTTGCGATTGCTATATGCAAAGGCTCGATTGATCTAATAACTAATATATGGGCTGATGCAAAGATTATCACGAACGAGTTGCGTAACATAAAAATATATAAAGGCAACGAAGACCAGATGCCAGACCCGACAATTGAAGCTCATATGGGAGTGGGCCGGACCCCAGCTTATCGTGGGCTTGCATACGTAGTCATCGAAGATTTACCTCTCGAGGAATACGGTAATCGAATCCCTAATTTTAGCTTCGAGGTGAGAAGGCGTCCTTCCAACCATATTCTCGCCAAAGAGCCAAATCCGGAGGATATGCTCGAGGCAATTTGCATGATTCCTGGTTCTGGCGAGTTTGTTTATGATACTAAAATACAATATAAAGTTAGTGGCGATCAATCTGGGCAAGTTGGTAAAGCTAAGAGCATCAATATGAATAATATGCATGGGAAAGCAGATTGTTTAGTATCTCTTGATCAAATGCAAGATACTTGCCCAAATATAAAATGGGTTGCGCCTGTGGTGACTTGGTTTGCTACTTCACTCGATATTAACAAGTGCAAAATTTTTCCTGGTGTAGAATTCAAAGATGTCCATACTACTCCCGATGTATGGCAGGTGGAGGGCAAGCATCGCGCTCAAGGTTATCAAATTACGTTAAAAGACAAGCGACCAGTTTATGGAGGAACTGTTTCTGATGCTTCAGTGCTCAGATATTTAGATGAGCTACGGCGGAGGAATTATAAAATAATGCTATATCCAATGATGTTTTTAGATGTTCCAGCCAAGCCTTGGCGTGGTCATATGAGTGGTAGTGCCGAAGAAGTCCGCACATTTTTTGAAAAAGAAGATGGATATAATAATTTTATTATTCATTATGCAAACCTTGTTAGGGGGAAGGTGGATGCATTTGTGATTGGGTCGGAGTTAAAAAATATTACTAAAATTAAAGATCAACATAACCAATTTCCTGCTACAGATTTTCTTATTAATTTAGCACGAAAAGTTAAGGCGATTTTAGGTCCTGCGGTTAAGATTACATACGCAGCTGATTGGTCGGAATACCACCACACCGAAGGTGGCTGGTATAGCCTGGATAAGCTATGGGCATGTGATGCAATAGACGTAATTGGTATAGATGCATATTTCCCTTTAACGGAGGATATAAATTACATGCCAACTGATGAGGAAATAATAAAAGGTTGGGAGTCAGCTGAAGGGTATGATTATTATTTTGAGGGCAATAATAGAAGCAAAAAACATCCTCTAATTTGCGCTTATGCTTGGAAAAACATCAAGTGGTGGTGGGAGAATGAGCATGTTAATCCTGATGGTAAAAAGACTGAATGGGTTCCAAAATCTAAGAAAATATGGTTTACAGAATTCGGCTTTCCATCTGTTGATGGAGCTAGTAATCAGCCGAATGTTTTTTATGATCCTGAGTGCTTTGATGGTGGGTTGCCTCGCAAGTCTCGTGGTATGACAGATTTTCGAAGTCAGCGAAACGCCATCAAAGCGACTCTCAAATATTGGCAAAATTCTGAGATGGTTGAGCAGTTGTTTTTATGGACCTGGGATGCGCGGCCATATCCTTACTGGCCTAGTATGAAGCATGTTTGGGCGGATGGAAATAAGTGGTCTAAGGGGCATTGGGTTAACGGTAAATTTGGTGTGACCAGTCTTGCAGATGCGCTGCTAGAAATATGCACGGAAGCAGGGATTGATTCTAGTAAAATTGATGTTTCTGATATCACAGAGTTTGTGAGTGGATACGTGCTAAACCATATCGACTCTGCTCGCAGCATTATTGAAAATTTGGCTAAGGCATATTTTTTTACACTCATAGAATCAGATGGTAAGATCAAATTCGTTTCACAGCGTAGCAAGCGATCTCATAAAATTGATAAAAATGATTTGATTTATCGTGGTAGTCAACTTATAAATATCACCCGAAAAAAGGAGCAAGACTTGCCGAAGAGAGTTGAGATAATTTATTTAGATAAGGCGAATTATTATCAACAAAACATGGTTAGGAACGAGAATTATCAAACCACCAGCAATAAGAGCGTTTTGATAGATTCGGGGTTGGTTCTAGATCAAGAAATTGCCGAAAATGTTGCTCATATGATTATGTATAATTATTGGAGCATGAGGCATGATTTTGAATTCCATTTGCCATTCAAATATATTTTTCTAGAGCCTGGCGATTTAATTACTTTGGAGTTTAGGCGGTTGCGAATTACTAAAATTTCGCTAGTGAAAAATAATGTGCTAGAACTAAGCGCTACCTCTGATGATGTAGTGGTTGATGATTATATTTATGAGCCAAAATTTAACATAAAATCCGAAGGGTATGACCAGCAAAATTATGTGGTTCATATCATCGACCTTCATCCCAAAATTGCTGCATATGATACGAAAGCTGTAATACATGTAGCTATTGCAAATATAACTGGATCTTTTAGGCGGGCATCGATTTATTACGAAGATAATGGCTATAAACCATTGAGTGTTGTAATCGAAGAGTCGATAATTGGAGTTATAAATGGAAAGCTTCTTGATGCATCACCAGATGTTTTTGATCTGGAGAGCAAGGTGGAAGTATCTCTTATTTCTGGAGTTCTTTTTTCGGTTGAATTTGATGATGCAATTAATAGAGCTAACGTTGCAGTGATAGGAAATGAGGTGGTGCAGTTCATGAACGCGAAGCTTATCTCTCCAGGTAAGTATGAGCTATCTAGGTTCTTACGAGGGCGCATGGGCACTGAGAATTTAGTAAATGGTCATGCAGATGGTGAGAGATTTATTTTGCTAGATGGGAAAATTAAGGCTATAGAAATCCCAATTAATAGGCTGGAGATTGAGCAGAAATTTAAGGTTGTTGCAGCATATGAAAATGTTGATGAAGCAGAAGAGCGGCTATTTAAGTGGCAAGCAAATTCTATCAAACCACTGTCTGTGGCGCATCTCACATATGAATTTATTGGAGAAAAACTTATTAAATTAACCTGGTTCAGGCGTGCAAAAATTAATGGCGATTGGCGAAATAAAATTGATGTTCCTCTTGATGAACAGGAGGAGAGCTATGAGATTGATATCATCATAAATAGTGTTGTGATAGATACGATTATGAGCAAAAAAAGTGAGTGTGTTATTGATATATCAAAGTATAATTTCTTCCCTACATTTTACGTGTATCAGCTCTCCAGTATTGTTGGTAGGGGGGATAGCATGCGTTCGAATATTTGATGACCTTTATTGTGGCATATCTCCTAAGGGATTAGAGCTTACTCCCGTAATCATAAGAAAGCCATCAACTTCCTCATCTTCGTTGGATGAAGATGAGGGATTTTGTAGAGCAGGAATTTGGTTTAGATCAGTGAGAGGATCTTCTATTATTTGATCTCCCATAGTTTCTATTGGAGGTAGCATAGGAGCTTCTTCTATCACATTATCTTCTACATTACCTGCAAGTTGAAGGCAACTACTAAAAAAATTATGGGCTACAGTTGCAACTAATGTTAATCCGAAGCCCATTGTTAATCCTTTGTTTCCTGCTCTATGTGGATGCTGCATAAGCCACGCAAATTACTTGTCTATATTAGCTATTGTCCAATGGGTATCACAAAAATTCAACTATTAAAATATATATGAGGAAATTATGACAGAAAATGTTACGCCAAATCTAGGATTGAGACTATTAAAATATAATCAAGTGCAAAAAGAAATAATTGTCAATGAAGCGCTGGTAGTTATAGATGCTTTGCTAGGCAGAGTTGCTTTGAAAATTATCAGTTCTATCGAAGAAGCAGAAAAAAATGGTGGCTTGTATGTTATTGGAGAAAATTCAGAAGCAGAATGGAGGAATTATTCTAAAGGAACATTAATTTTTTATTGTAATGGATGGAGGTATATAATACCAAAAAAAGGTTGGATTCTTTGGCTTATAGAGAAGAAAAAGCATATAATTTTTGATGGAAAAGAGTGGGATTTAATAACATAGACATTAAAAAAACACAACTATTAATAGAAGTAATAATATAATACAACTTTGCCGTTGACAAGAAAATTTTTTTAAGGTATACCATCATACAGAAGGTTTAGCATTTGGGTGAAGGGAGTGCCAAAATGGAGAGAATAATAAAATTACAGGAGCTATCTTCTCAACGTTATCCGGTATTGACGGTGTCTAACATGATTGACATTGCAACTGAATGTAATGTCAGTTACAGCACAATTGTATCTTACGTTAATCACTGTAGGTTCCAGAAGAAAAATATGGGTTATTGCCTGCAAAAATTAATGCACTATTACCGTCCAGACCTACCTAACTTCCGTGTGCCGGAGAAGGGCCGCCGCATCCACTAAATTCTCCTATTAAGGGGAGAGGGGTAGCAGTTCCACATATGTATCTAAGAACTGCTACCCTAGCTTAACTTTTGCATAATAATAGTCCGAATTAATAAATATTCCAAAAAGAAGTTTACTTCTCATCATAATTTTACATCAATATTTTCTAATTATTCTAAAAACTATGATCACATTAGTTGCATCTATTGCTGGCTTTATCGGAGCCCTTATTCCAGAGTTATTAAAGATTTTTCCGATCGTCTTGATAAAAAACATGAGCTTGCCATTATGGATAGGCAAATATCCATGTCAGAAAAAGGTTTGAGTACTAAATTAAAGGAACTTGCTAGTTATGCTGATATTGTTGAAGCTAAGGCGCTTTACACAACTTTTAAAAGTAATGTTGCTTGGGTTGATGCATTGAATAGTGCTGTAAGGCCAATTCTTGCATACTCTTTCTTTGGTTTATATTCAGTAATAAAATATTTTGAATTGAAGATGGTTATAAAGTTAGCCGATTACCGTATCATAATTGATACTTTATGGAATATGGAAGACCAAGCAATCTTTTCGTGCATTATCGGATTTTACTTTGGCCAAAGGGCAATGGGCAGGTTAGCTAGGTCAAAATAAATTTATAAGTATTTTTAGATAAATAGTTCAGATAGAAATTTTTGAGCGTTAAGAATTTTTACGCCACTATGTTGGTATTCATTGCGCAAGTTTTTGACTAATTGAATCGCTGGGTGACCATATTTTTTATTAAATTTCAGTAAGGACCTATTTATTTCCTCACTTGAGGATTTTACTTCGATGATACTTTCGATATTGTCGTTACAGGTTAGAGCAAAATCAACCTCTTCACCATCTTTAGTACGCAAATAATATAAATTATACTCCAAAGCTTGATAATCCACTTTAGCGTATACATGTTTTAGCAAGCTAACGGCAACCAAATTTTCTAATTTAGCTCCTTCATTCCCATGTACAAGACCAGTATCAAAGAAATATATCTTTGGCTCTTTTAGCAAGCTTCTTGCAATGTTTTTGGAGTATGGGGTGATTCGAAAAATTATAAATAGAGCTTCCAAAACTTGAATATATTTTTTTGCTGTCGCTGGAGAAATTTCCACATCTCTTGCAATGGACTGATATGAAATTGGAGATCCAACTCTGTTGCGTAGCAGGTCGAAAATTAATCGGGCTACTTTTATATTGTGTACTTTATCAAATTCAAAAATGTCTGTGCTGAGTAAGCTATCGACATATTGCATTCTCCATCTATTTGCTTCGGTAGTATTTTCTGCTAAATATGACTCAGGAAATCCCCCTTGATCAATCAACCTATCTATAGATAATGGCTCATTGAGTTTATTAAGCTCTGCCAAAGAAATTGGCAATAATCGGTGGCGGAAATATCTCCCGGCCAATGAATCTCCAAGTCTATCATATATATCCAGTCGTGCGCTACCAGTAACCATTACGCACATACCTTCTGGCTTGGTATCATATAGCCCTTTAAGATAATTCTTCCAGTTTGGCATTTTATGAATTTCGTCTAAAATAAGCAAATCAACTGTTGAAAGCCAAGATTCAGCTTTTATGATTTCTCTGTCTTTATATTGATCGTAATTCAAATAAATGCTATTTGGAAATTGTAGGGCAATATCCTTAGCAAGCCACGTTTTTCCAGCTTGTCTTGGTCCAACGAGCAGCACCATTTTTTTAGATAAATCCTTTATTATTAGATCTTTTTGTAGTCTTCTCATGCAGACTATTATGAATTACTTTGCCGAAAAGTCAAGGCTTTTAAGAAGTTTACTTCCGAAAAGTCAAAAAAGGTGTCAGGCAATAGATTTATGCAAGAAGTCTAGTTAAAAAATTGATAGTTTTCTCTTGATTCTAAAAGCCTTAATATGACCAATTTATATTGGCTATCAAGTTTCAAATTGGTCAAACGTTGTCATACGTAATTCAATAAAAATTTCAACAAAATTTAAAATTCGTTAGTGAGTATGATGAAAATCTCAGATGATATGATTGATTTTATAAAGTCATCCGAGGCATTTAGAAGTGATGTCTATATCTGTCCCGCTGGTTTTCGAACTATTGGCTATGGTCATTTGATTGGAGAAGCGGAGTCGATAACAAAAATAACCCATGACATAGCTTTAGAATTATTGATGCATGATATAAATCTTGCTGAAGCAGCTGTATTGAGGCTGACTCGAATTGAACTAAGGCAAAATCAATTTGATGCTCTGGTATCTTTCGTCTTTAACTTAGGTTCTGCAGCTTATCAGCGCTCAACGCTTAGATCAAAAGTGAATAGGGGAGAGCATGAATCTGTGCCATCTGAATTCTTGCGATGGGTTTATGCAAATGGTAAGATACTCAAGGGCCTTATAGCGCGCAGAAAAGCGGAGGCAGAGGTTTATTCCGGATAGCTTTTGGCTTGTGCCTCTGATTGATAATATGGCTATTTATATTGACCATCTGATCATTTTAGAGCCATCCATCACTAAAGTCTTCGCCTATCACTTCCCTAGGATCCCAGCAGTAATCCATTAAGTTTGCATATTTATAAACCTCAAGCCCTACGCTGCAGGTAAAGCCTTCGAAATTTAATATGCCATTATTATAAACAAAGTCTTTATTATTTTCGTGATTAAAATATTTTATCACAGAGTATGCAAAAGTATAGGCAGTAGTAAGATATGTTTGTTCTCTTACGTCGTCATGATCCTTTAGCCAGAGCAAGCTTGGGTAGCTATCATTAAAAATTCCTTTAATCATATCTATTTCATGAGTGATGATTGGATGATTTGCTTTGGCTGCAAAGAAGCTATTAACTAAGCTAAGCGAAAAGAAATCATATTTCTTCACTTCTTCTGTAGGGGCATTTAAAAATTTGAAGTTAAGATCAGCATAAATACCGCCTAAAGATTCAATTATACAGTACCGCAAAGCATCCGAAGCTATGCCCCATTTTTTGCTTGAAACTAAAGCAGAAATTTCATCAATTAATCTAATTTGATCTTGATAATCGAAGATTGAGCGAAGCTCTATGTCATTTTTTGCTAAGAACACAGCAGAGCTGGGAATAAGACTTTTGTTGTTAGTCCATACTATGTGATGCCAGTCGCTTCCCATTTTATTAGCAAAAAACTCTTTCGTTTTTACGGTGTTTTCTAGGTTCTTGAATTTGATTTCATTTGGACTATCTTCGCTAGTCAGCCAAATATGATGAACAAAGTGAGGTATTTTATCAGATGTTGCTGGAATGGTAGCTAGTGAATCGTATAATTTTTCAGGAAAATCTAAAATATCTTGCTCGCTGAGTTCGGCGGCTTCTATTATAGTTTGGATTTTTTGCACAAATAAAGAGCATTTAGCTCCATAACTCTCTAATAATTTAAATTCTTTCAAGCTAGTCACTTCATGCAATAAAGTTTTATTCGCAATTATGATAGTATTGATGTCTGCTCCATGCCTTAGGGAAAAATCTACTAAGTCGCGAAATATATCAAATTTAATGCTTTCTTCTAGATCCATATTTTTATCATATTTATTAGATAGTATCACATGTCGTAAAAAAGCACTTGCTGGAATTAGCTTGTCTATTACAGCTGATTTTAATAAGAGGAGGGTTTTTATTCTAAGAGGGATGAAATTTCTTGATATTTCTGATAAGCCTGTAGCGCCGTTTTTGATAGCATATACAATTAAACTTGCTTGCTGCTCTTCAATATTCATATTAAAATAGACGCTAGATTGAGCTCCTAGCACTAAGTTCAAAAAATGGTTAGGAGTGATTGAATGATTTGGATCAGAGAGGAGCTTTTGTTTGTACTTATCAAGAAAAAAAATTTCTAGATGTCTCTCGGGGTAGTAGTATATTAACGATAGTAAACTGTAAAATTCTTGCGTTGTGGTCATTTTTATCATCCTTAAAATTCCTAGGATGTATATTAACATAAATTAACTAACAATCAACATCTTTTGGGTTCATCAATGTTTGTGATATAAATTCGTGTGCTTAGTAATTTATAGGCTTAACTTCGTCGCTCTTTGTTCCATTTAATCTCAAGCTTGGTACAAGCCTTAGCAAGGTGAAGGCGATGAGGTTGGCGGTGGTGCCGAGAATGACGCCTTCTAGTGAGCCTTTTACTGGGCTTACATATGTGCTCATCATGTTCCACAACAAGACCGTGGCGATTCCGGCTGCTGAAGATAGAATAAATACTGTAGATGATGTTTTAACTTTGTATATCGCAGCTACTAGCGGCACTAATATAAATGGAGTCCAAAATTGATAAGAATAGAGCAAAATGTCCAAGACACTATCAGTAGTTAGGGCGAAAATTGTGGCGATAACTCCAACAACAAAGCTAATTGAGCGCAAGAACCGCAGTTCTATCTGTGTATTGCCGCTCGCTTTGAAGCCTAGCGGCTCTAAGATATCCAGTCGGACAGCAAGGGATGTTGAGTGTAAAAAAGAATCGGCAGATGACATGATGATGGCGAGCATTGCAGCGATGCCGATTCCTTTTAGGCCCACGGGCAATAGCTCAGATACTGCAGTAGAAAAAGCAAACTGAGGCTGGATAGTTGGATTTATGGTATAAGCAATAATTCCTATTATTCCAACCAGAGTGAAAATAAAAATCGATATAATCCCGCTATAGAAGGTGCCTCTGGTGGTTTCCCTTGAGTTCTTGCCGATTAAAAGCCGCTGCATGTATGGAGGGACTAATGTCTCGCCTAAGAAGAAGCTCAAGAATAGCAGGAATAATGTCAGATAATTCGTTGTGCCAACTGCGGAGAAATAATGGTCAGGCGTCAGCGTCTTCAATCCTTGAATGCCGCCAACTTTATTAAGACCAAAAATAGATAGCAAAGTTATAGTGGTTACTATCATTGTAAAGTGAAATATGTTCACCTTTACAACTGATTTTACTCCACCAAGGGTTACGTATATTATTATGATGCCAGCAGTGATCAATGTGCCATACAAGCTTGGAATGTGCAGAAAGCTTTCGAATATGTTCCCGCAGGCAGCGAGTTGCGCGCCGATCACGCCACCACAAACTATGATTGAGGCAAAGCCGGTGGAGATTTTGCCAACCCTGCCATAGGCGGTTTTCATGATGTCGCCAGCAGTAACGCAAGTATTTTGAAAATGCCCAACTCGCGGAGCAATATATTTGGCGATTAGGATTTCTTTCAGGCTAAAGCCATACATGGCAATTATATATAATATGCCGAAGATGAAGGTTTTTTCCGCTAGACCGATGGTGAACCCGCCTCCAGTGTAGGAGGCAGTTAAAGTGCAGAATATTACTGCAGCTGAATATTGGCTTCCTCCAGTCGAGTACTCTCTATTGTTAGATACTTTTGCTGAATTTAAAATACCGATAGACAAAGTAACAAAAAGATACAATACCACTATAGCTGCATCGAACATATTATTTATACTCGCCTTATTAACATCTGCTTAAGGGTACTGTAAGGCTATTTTTTTGTCAACTATTGAACTTGCGTGGAATGGCAAGATCATAAATTGTAAATGCTATCTTAATGTCCATATACAGATGTCTTATACCATTTCCAGAATTAAATATCACAAGGAAGAATGAGCCAAGTGTATCAATATATACTCGAGCTTTGATGCGACGATGTAATGGTTAAAAGATGAAATTGGTATTACTGCATTACTTGTGTTGATGTTTTATATAAATTCTTATAAAGCATATTTATTAACAATTCTTTTTTTATTAAAAAATTGTTGACTTTTTTTTATACTGGCATATTATTAACAATAATTAACTTTTATTGGTTATTGTAGGTAGGTATGGTAGAAGCAACTAAAGTGTACAAGAAGGTTTTGATCCTAGGTCCGGGTATAGACAAGGCAAAGGCCTTAAAGCAGTTTAACTTTGATATAGCATCTGAAGATCACAAAGTGATTGGTGATGGTGTAAACGACATTAATAGAACAAAGTTAGGAGGTCTATTAAAAGGAAAAATAGATCAAAATACAATTATTGTTCTATATGCACATGGAACAGTGGATGAAGTGGGACATTCTGTACAAATTGCCAGGACTTCTCTTTTTCAAACAGGAATGATATTATCTGTTTTAAATGACGCATCTAGCTCTCCGTTACATATTATTCTTGCATCATGCTATGGAGGAGCAGCGAATAATGATATTAAGTCTTTAAAAGAAGGTTCTGTTCTGATAACTCATACTGATCCGCATAATCCACATGTATTTCATGATATAAACGCGAAGTATCTAAGCAAATATTTAGATAGAAAAAACTTATCCCCCGAACAGATGTTCATAGATAATTTTTATCTTTACTCTTCAGTAAGTTCTATAAATATAAAAATACCTAATAACCAGTATTTTACATTTACTGTTACTCCATTTAAAACTACTCTCGATGAAGTATATGATGGTTTAAAAAATTATTGTAGCTCACTAATTAAGCCTGATCAGCCGATCGAGGAGGAGATGATTGGACAAATATTTCTTGACACCTATCAATCTCTAGTGCTATATAACGTGAGTGCGGCGGAGGAATTTGCAAAATCCCTACCTCATTTTATAATCAGCGAATCAGAAAGTTTGCTGTATAATGAAGCGTTATTGAGGCCTGTGACAGTGAAAATTTTATCACAACAAAATGTTAATTTGGATTCCCAAAACTATTATGGGCGAACAGCCTTAATGGAAACGAGAAAAATCGCTAATGTTCGTAGTCTATTGGAAGAAGGTGCTAGTACTAAGATATTAGATAAATTGGGTATGAATGCTTTATTCAATCACATAGAGCATAATAATAGTGATGATGATTTAGAAGGAATTATAAAGTTATTGCTTGATGCAGATCCCTATTCAGTCTGCTTGATAAACAATGAAGGTCATAATGCGAAAAAGCATTCACGTATCAATGGTGTTAAAGGCAAGGCTAAGGAATTGATCGAAGAACAATATGATAAACAAGGCTGTGCAGAAGCTGCTTTATATACTAACTGTGATGAAGTCAATCATGGTGCTGCGGGTGATGTTATATCAAAAACAGTTGAACTTTAAGATCAGGTCTATAATAAAAATCTCCCAGATTAAACGATAACATCATGGTCGAGGACCGATGAATGCTCAATGACACGTAATTTATAGTCAAATTTGCAGAATTTAAAATCGGATTCGGAGTATAATACCGTTTCCAGAATTAAACAGTACAAGGCGGAAGGAGAGAAGTGTATGAATATACTCGAGCTTTGATGCGACGATGTAATGGTTAAAAGTTGGAAATGGTAAAAAAGCCAATGGATACTATTTGTGATAGCAGCTATTGGCTTTATACTTCAATTATTGATTAATCGGGTTTCCTGCGATCAAATTTACGACGCCTTCTGTAGGCCTCTTCTTCTTTTCTTTGTTTCTTTTCAGACGGCTTTTCATAGTGCCTCTTCAGTTTTACAGCTCTAAAAACACCTTCGCGTTGAAGTTTTCTTTTTAGCTTTCTGAAAGCATCTTCTGCATTGCCAGAAATAATATTTACTTGTACCAGTTTAATCCCCCCTTTAGCGAATTAAGATTAATAAAATATATCTATTGCATAATAGATATAAAAAAGTATACGAAGTGTATATAATAAACTATATTAAAAAGCAAATCAATATTTACTATGTATGTCATCCAAGGTTTTTGAGCTTAAAGAGCAATTTTTACGAGAATTTATAGTGGAAGTGCCATTTTGTGGTTGGAATGAGAAAGCTTTTGACGTCGTAGAAAATAAACTTGGCTTGCAAAAACACTACAATATCATGCTTTTTCCAGGTGGAATTAAAGAGGTGATAACATTGTTTGAAGAGCAATTAAATTCATCTATGAAAATTCAGTGCGGAAATTTATTTAAAGATAAAAAAATTAGAGTAAGAGATAAAATAAAGCAAGCAGTGATGTGGCGCTTAATCGGCTCTAAGGTTAATAAAGTTGCTCTTGCTTCGTTAGTCAAATTTTATTATAACCCAATGAATTATAATTTAGCTCTCAAAAATCTTTGGAAAACGGTAGATGAAATTTGGTATTTGGCTGGCGATGAATCTACGGATTTTAATTATTATACAAAAAGATTCTTATTATTTTCTATTTATAAAGCAACTATGCTATATTACATTTCAGATGACTCTAGCGATTCAAAGGCTACAGAGGCTTTTTTGGAAAGAAGAATCGAGAATGTAATGAAAATTAATAAAGTAAAAAGCGTATTGCCAAATAGCTTAGAAAAGATAAAAAGCAAGATACCATTTTTGCGGTTGATGAATAGAAAATAATTTACAGAAGGTGCGCTCATGACCATAGTGAAATATTTAGATCCAAAGAACGATATAGCATTCAAGAAGATATTTGGTACTCCTAAGAATAAAGATATATTGATTCATTTTCTAAATGAAGTGCTTGGCAAAAAAGGCGAAGACGCCATAAAAACTGTAAAATTCTTAGATCCTAATCAATACCCTGAGATTAAACATGAGAAGCAAAGTGTAGTTGATGTTTTGTGCACTGATCAAAGAAAAATAAAATACATCGTAGAAATGCAAGTTGCTCCCACAAAGGGGTTTGAAAAAAGAGCGCAATTTTATGCAGCAAGAGCATATTGTAGTCAAGCTCGACCAGGAAAAAACACTTACAAAAATCTCAAGGAGGTAATTTTTTTAGCTATCACTGAGTTTGTGATGTTTCCAAAAAAACGATCATATAAATCCGATCATGTCATATTAGATAAAGAAACGCATGACCATGACTTAAAAGATTTTTATTTTACTTTTATAGAGTTACCAAAGTTCAAGAAAGATATATCAGAGCTTGAAACTTATGAACATAAATGGTGCTATTTTTTAAAGCATGCCGATGAGCCAGAAAATGCTGATAAGCTTATAGCTAGTTTAAAAAAAAGCGGTGATAAGATGATTAGAAGGGCTTATCATGAGCTAGAAGCATATCATTGGACGCCAGAGGAATTGATAAAATACGAGAGGCAAGAGAAAGCAAATTGGGATGCTATAGCCATAGCAGAATATGCGGAGGATAGGGAAAGAGATTTAGCAAAAGCGGAAGCTAAAGTGGCAAAAGCGGAAGCTGAAGTAGCAAAAGAGAAAACTGAAATAGCAAAAGAGAAAACTGAAGTGGAGGCTCTAAAAGCAGAAGTGGCGAAAGAGAAAGCAGAGATTGAGGCTAGAGCCAAAGCAGTTGCTGATAAAGCTAAGGAGCTTGAAGAGGGGGCAAGTATAGGCATGGAAAAAGAAAAGCTAAATATAGCTAAAAGGCTTCTTAAAAAAGGAGTAAGTATCGAGTTAGTAATTGAGGCTACAGGATTATCGAAGCTTGAGCTAGATAAAATCTTAGAAAAAGCCTAAGGTGATGGACAAAATGACAAATAATAAAAAGTATTACCCAGATAATAAATCAAATCCAAGTTTTGCAGATATTAGCGAGGAAATCCTTGCGTTTTGGGAGGAGAATAAAATTTTTGAAGCGTCTATTGCAAATCGCCCAAAAGAAAAAAACGGCAGGAACAATGAGTTTGTATTTTTTGATGGGCCACCATTTGCAAATGGTTTACCGCACTACGGTCATTTGCTAACGGGTTTTGTCAAAGATATTGTTGCTCGCTACCAAACATTACAAGGCAAACGCGTGGAGCGGCGCTTTGGGTGGGATTGCCATGGTCTTCCAGTTGAGATGGAAGTAGAGAAGGAACTAAAGCTATCCGGCAGAACCTCCATCATGGAATATGGCATAGATAAATTTAACGAGCACTGCCGCAAATCGGTGATGAAATATGCCGGCGAATGGCAGGCTTACGTTACTAAGCAAGCACGATGGGTTGATTTTAAAAACTCATATAAAACCATGGATCTTGATTACATGGAATCAGTTATTTGGGCTTTCAAAAAGCTGTATGATGCTGGTCTTATCTATGAATCAAAGAGGGTGATGCCGTACTCTTGGGCGTGTCAAACTCCGCTTTCAAACTTTGAAACCCGCATGGATAATGCATATCGTCAAGTTACTGATAAAGCAATAACTGTTAAGTTTACTTTAAAAAATCGCCCACAAAACGCCCCAGAAGGTTTGACGAAATATCATCTACTCGCCTGGACAACAACTCCGTGGACTCTGCCCTCAAATCTAGCCTTGGCCGTTGGCAAGGATATAAGCTATGATTGCATTATTCTAAATAATGAGTGTTACATTCTTGCTAACAGTGCACTGCAAAAATATAAAAAAGAACTAGCATTAGAAGCAGAAGAATATCATCAACACACCCATATCAAAGGTAGCGATCTAGATGGGCTCGAATATATTCCACTGCTTAATTATTTTAAAGATCACAAAAATGCTTTCAAGGTGTTTGCAGCTGATTTTGTAACAGAAGGTGACGGCACCTGCATCGTCCATATCGCACCAGGATTTGGTGAAGACGATCAGTCTTTGTGCTCTGAGAAAAATATAGATCTTATCTGCCCTGTTGATGATGCTGGCAAGTTTACGGATGAAGTGCATGATTTTGCAGGTCTACAAGTATTTGAAGCAAATGATAAAATCATCATCAAGCTCAAAGAGCAGGGAGCGTGGTTCAAAACAGAACAATACATTCATAACTACCCTCATTGCTGGCGCACAGATACCCCTCTCATTTATAAGGCAGTGCCTTCGTGGTATGTGAAGGTTACGGCAATAAAAGATAGATTAATTGCTAATAATCATAAAATAAACTGGATTCCCGAGCACATTAAAGATGGTTTATTTGGCAAGTGGCTCGAAAATGTGAGAGATTGGTCGATAAGCCGCAATCGCTTTTGGGGAACCCCGATTCCAATTTGGATGTCAGATAATCAAGATTATCCACGTATAGATGTTTATGGTTCAATTGCTGAAATTGAAAAGGATTTTGGCGTTAAAGTTACGGATCTGCACCGCCCGTATATTGACGAGCTAGTAAGGCCGAACCCAGATGATCCCACTGGAAAGTCAATGATGAGACGAGTCAGCGATGTGTTTGACTGTTGGTTTGATAGCGGCTCAATGCCTTATGGGCAGAAGCATTATCCGTTTGAAGGATCTGATAAAACCCCAGTTCCTGCAGATTTTATTGTTGAATATACCGCCCAAACTCGTGGCTGGTTTTATACTTTAACGGTGTTAGCAGCTGCGCTATTTGATTCACCAGCATTTTTGAATTGCATTTGCCATGGAGTGATCTTGGATGAAAAAGGCGAAAAGCTCTCCAAGCGTTTGCGCAATTATGTCGATCCGATGGAGGTATTTAACTCCCACGGGTCTGATGCGCTCCGCTTTTTCATGGCCTCCTCGAGTGTCTTGCGCGGGCAGGAGTTGCACATCGATAAAGATGGCAAGATGTTTACAGAAGTAGTGCGTTTGGTTTTAAAGCCTATTTGGAATGCGTATCACTTTTTTACATTATATGCAAATTCAGATCATATCCAAGCAAAGCTAATCAATACTAGTAGTAACTTGAGCGATAAGTACATTTTATCTAAGCTAAAGTATGCAGTTGAAAAAATATCTTCATCGCTCGATTCTTATGATATTCCTGCTGCTTGTAATGCTGTAAGTGATTTATTTGAAGTATTGAATAATTGGCATATTAGGAGAAATCGCAGTAGATTTTGGAAAAAAGAAAAGGATTTGGATAAGCAAGAAGCTTATGACACTCTCTATACTGTTCTTCATACCATGTGTATTGCGGCTTCGCCATTATTGCCTTTATTGCTTGAACATATTTATTTAGGCCTGAGCTTCCATGAAAGCTCTGCTGGCGACCTGCGCAGCGTTCATCTATGCGATTATCCGGATACTAGCGCGCTGATCTATGATCAGCAATTGATAGAGGATATAGATAAAATCCGTGATATTTGCACTGCAGGTCTCAATATAAGAAATACCTATAATATTAGAATTAGGCAGCCCCTACAAAGGCTAACTATTATTGGTAGTGGTCTTAGTAATTTGAAGAAATATTTTGATCTAATTAAAGATGAGGTGAATGTTAAAGAAATAGTGATTTCCGAAGAAATAGAACGCTATGCTAAATATAATCTCAAAATAAATTTTAAGTTAATTGCTGAGCGCTTGAGTCATAGGATGAAAGACATACTTTCTGCTTCTAAGGCTGGGTTCTGGGAACTTTTACCAGATAAGAGCATCTTGATATGTGATGAAAAATTGGAAGGTGATGATTTTGCTTTGACCCTTGAGGCGTTGGATAGTGTGCCTTCTGCTCAAATTGAATCCTTGGCGGCGCTCGTGCAACTTGATACCAGTATAACTAAGGAGTTGAGGCAGGAAGCTATAGCTAGGGATTTGGTGCGCGCAGTTCAACAGATGAGAAAAGATGCGGGATTTAATATCTCAGATAGGATAACTATGGATCTTATTATTGTAAGTGAAGATATGCTTGGTGCTATTAAATTACATGAAAAATACATTTGTGAGCAGACGCTAGCTACTCAAATTAATTATTTAGCGAATTTTCAAGACAAGCAATATAGCGCATTCAGTGAAGCTAATATAGAAGATGAGAAAATTACAATAGGGCTTATGGCATTTTCAGAATTAAAGAGTACAAGGAAGAAGGAGCAAAGTGTATATAGATACTCTGGAGACGAGCCGAAGATATAATGGTTAAAAGCTAGAATTAGTATTATAAGGAATTTGGCGTAGGAAATGTAAATCGTCCCAAAATTCTTACAAGTTCATAATCAGTAGGAACGGGCGGAGGTGGTAAGGATGGTGCATCAGCGCTTGAATCTGGATCAGTTAATTCATCTGGGGCCGAGTCAAAAAAATGATGTGTTGGAACTGCAACTGTTGGAGTTTTTGGAATTGGCGGCAAAGTTAAATCCTGGTGTTCTGCGTATTTTTCAGTATTTACTGGCGCTAACTTTAGATTGTCTTTTAGGCGACCAAGTATTTGCTTTTTTGCAGGGCATCGTGGCAATTGTTTTTTTGGCATGATAATAACCTCCATCTCTAATCTTAGCAAAAATTAATAAAGATGTCAAAAAAAACAAATTAAAGAGCTTAAGGCATTATTCAATAGTCATAAGCAATCTAAAATTAGTATACTATCAAAAAATAAGTAGCATGAGTAAAAATTATTTGCTATAAGATATAAAGAACATTTCAAATATTCCCCGGTAGCTCAGCGGTAGAGCAAACGGCTGTTAACCGTTTGGTCGCTGGTTCGAATCCGGCCCGGGGAGCCACACCTAGCAACAGTAACTATTCTCTATAAAAAATCGCTTAAGCCTCAAAGCCCAGGTTTCCTGCCTTCTAACGCCACATGCTTGTTGATCTTTCCATCACCAAATCTCCCCAAATTTTTCTCCAAAATCCCTCACTTTTGCTCTCAATTATGACATTGCTTGGTTTTTTGAAATCCACCCAAGAGCCAGAATCCCAAGCAATGAGCCAGTTTACTCGTTGGGAGTTCGAGGTGTGGATTGGTGGTGCATGCATGCTGTTCAAACTAGCGTTGCTGTAAAGGCTTGGGATGTAGAATGCTCCAATCACGACTACCAATTGTGACAAGTAGAATAAGTAGTTCTTGAGCTAGTATAAGGGTATCTACCTTGATCTAAATATAATTTAACCAAGTCAGATCTGAGGCTATATCCAGTTTTTACCTTGATTTTATACATATGATTTTCTGATGTTTTAGGAGCTATCTTTAAAGATCTGGCTATCTCTTTTATGCTATTACCTTCAGATAGCAAGTGTAAAAATTTTATTTCCTGCTTTGACATGGTAACCATCCTGCCGCCTTTTGCTTCTACTGTCATACCAATTGCATCCATAAAGTTTTTAACCCGCTCTTTTTCAGTGCTTAATTTTTCGTCTTGCGAATCGTAATCAATTTTAGTCGTATATTCTAATAGTGTTAGCTTTCTTGTATTAATATTTATGATGCTAGCAGCTTTAGTATTGAAATAGTTTATAAAGTTCGTAAAAATTCCACAATTGCGTATACAGAAAGAATCAAAATCCCTAGTATATTTCAGTGGTATGAAAACCCATGTCTCTTCATAGTCCTTAGTTTCTCTGTTCACACTAACTCCCATCTTACACCCATGGTCCCATAGAGCCTTAGAGTAAGGAGTGGTTAGTCTATTATCGTTAAAACTTATACAGCTAGTCCACAAGGCAAATTTAAATTCGTGAGACAAAATTTGTATATGCTTTGCATGTATAGTATGCATTGACTCAGGACCGATACGGAATAGCTCTTTGAGGAGGTCCTGATTAGCTATAAGCGTGAATTGTTTGTTATCTTTATATTTTTTTACGTAACAGAAGTGCATGCCTAGGTTGTCAACCATAGGAGCACATATATTATTTAGTGCTTCCTCTACACAGCGATTATATTCTAACAAAACTCCCCCTCTAGATTTATTGACGTAGGACAATAAGGCATCGTAAGTCTTACCACAAATCAACCATAATCGCAACAACGGAAGTTCTGGTTTGTTTAGATTTACAATCACCTTTAAATGGCGTATGTATTGAGCTCGAGGGTTATGCACCTTTGGATGAAGGGACTCTGCTGTTCTAAATCAGCAGCAGAGTTTAGCGAAGGCACGCCTCCTAAACTATTTTATGTATTATATATGCGCTAAAAAATCCCACTCCTTTAAACTTGTGCTTCTTTAACTCTGTCGCTAATTCGCCACCTATCATAATTACGGGTTCATCAGTTATAGAGTCCTTGCATATAACCTCCCTATCAATAACCTCCTTTTTAAAAGCTATCTCTTGCATTGTGCTTATGTTAGGATAGCCATATTTTTCAAATCTGGTTCTTTTTTCTTTTTCCAGCTGTATCCTTGTTTTTTCAGGTACCCAACTCAGCCCTTTAGCTAAATATTCTTTAAAATCAGCTGAATATTCCTCATAACGCATACCTTTAATGCTACCTTCCCAGGTGAATGCTTCAACCCTATTAATCACATTTATAGCTTTATAATCAGTTATTTCTTCTCCGCTCTTTAGAGTAATCACCACATCAATTACCTGGATTTTTTCGCCACAATATTCTTTAAGAATATCAGCAACTTTTTTCTTTACTATAGGAACACGTAGGCCTGCAGTATTTAAAAAATCGTACTGCAGTAATTTTTCTTTTGATACAACCTTGCTTGTTTTAACAGATGATTCAAAATTATAGTAAAGGCATTTGACATTTGCCTTATGCCCGTGATTTATCGAATGATGAATAGGATCGATAACGCCTATCCTATCTGGTGCAAAGCCAAATCTGTTAGTTACAAGATACTCTTCCAAGGTTTCGGTTGCAGCGGCCTTGATCTTCTTCCGATCAGCTATTAAAGTTAAATAACCTGGTAATTCACAACCTGATACTAAAATAGATGCCATGCCTTCCTTAATTAATTGTTGTTATATAGCTTAGAGTTCCCATAATACAAGCCTGCTACGCCTGAAAGAACTTAGGTCGCGCATTTTTTGTGCTGTATCTTCAATTGCAGCCTGCTGATCCTAATTTGTTTGGCTATGAATTTACTAATATATATTAAAAAACCATAACTCATTCCATTTATTAAATGTAATTTAGCAAAGCAAATCAATTTAATATTTTTCAAATCACCTCATAAAAATTGACCACACAGCCCATAACTCTTCGTGCTAGCTCTGCTTTTTGCTTATAAAATCTTGAATTGGAACTTTCTTTTGGAGATCTTTGTTTAAAATGAGGCTTGGAAACTATCGTTAAGTACTTTTTTGCAGTCATAACATCCTCCCTATAAAATGTTGACTAACTTTATATAAAATATTCGAAAGTAAGTTGCAAGAAGATTTTGTTATGAGTTTAAAGATAAAGTCTCTGCGCCTGTATTCAAGCCATTTGTGCGTTTATGTATCTCAACTTGGAAGCTTACGTAAATCAAATGTTACCATAAATTTACCAAAAACTTCTTTACATGCTAGGTAATTTAACCTATAGGTTTAGGACTGTAACTTTGGGTTTACTTTTAGTAACCCACAAATACAATTATTAAGAAGGGATAGTAATTATGAGCAATGTAAACCTGAGTGTTGTAGATATAGGTATTGTAATTGCTTATTTGGTGCTTTGTTTAGTCATTGGTCTCAAAAAATATGGGAAGATTAAGACCATCCGCGATTACACTCTAGGAACAAAGCCTTTCACCACTGCAGTATTGTTCTGCACTACTTTTGCTACATTTATATCTGCAAGGCAAGCTATTGGTTATGTTGGTAAAGGATATGAGTTAGGTTTAGTATTTATAATACCAACTTTATTTGTGCCTATATGCTGGTTAATCATGGCTAAAGCTTTCCTTCCAAATCTAGAGTACTTTCGCCAGAAAAAATTTATGACCCTTAGCGATATAATGGAAGATTTATATGGAAAGCCTGGTAGATGGGCTACTAACATATGTGCAGTTATTTTTACTGTAGGGGTTACTGCAGTTAGTGTAGTTGCTATAGGTTATTTATTACATTACTTTTTACATATTCCGGAGTTTTTAGGAATGCTAATTGGGGTAAGTGTTGTAACTATTTACTCTATATTTGGTGGCATTCAAGCTGTTGCTATTACCGATGTGTTTCAGTTTTTAATTTTCTTTTTAGCTATACCTATAGCCTGTGCAATAGGACTAGATAAGGCTGGTGGATTAAGTAGTATTTTTAGCTCTCTACCAACAAGCCATGTAACAATAGACAGTAGCAATATAATTTTTTGTTTAAGCTTATTATCATTTGCTATAACACCTGAGGTCGGTATTCCTTATGTACAAAGAGCTTTAATTGCGAAAGATATAGGGCAATTTAAAAAAGCCTTTACTGCAGTTGGGATAGCGATCGTTCCTTTTTTGGTTACTATTTTGCTTATTGGTTTAATTACTCATAAATTAAACCCTAATCTTGATAGTAGCATTGTGTTGTATTACTTTATTGATAATCATTTACCTTTTATTATAAAAGGTCTGATTATATCAGGAATACTCGCTGTAATTATGTCTACTCAGGATTCTTTTCTAAATACAACTAGCACCTTAATTGCTAGAGATATATGTAAGCAAATTTGGCCTACATTAAATGATAAACAACAATTGATTATAGCTCGCTTATCTTGCGTATTTATATCTTTAATATCTATTTTGATAGTGCTTATTGAAAAAGATGTTTTAAATATCATATGGTTGGTAGCTAACTTTTGGGATGCTATCATTACAATACCATTACTAGCTGGATTATTTGGAGCAAAGTTAAGCAAAAATTCCTTTATAGTACTAGCAATATTAGTACTGACTGTAGAAATTATCGTCAGGCTTAAAATTGGATCTTTCGGTACTGTAAGCGCTACGGCCGGAGTAATCTCAAGCATAGTAATTATTATAATTGCTAACTATAGATACAAAAAACAAAATCCTGAGTTATTCCCGCCAAAAAACTCAAAGCCATTATTCTCCATTTTAAGAGAAGTATCGATAGCAAATAATTTTTCGTTAAGTTCATTATATATAGTCAGCTTTATTACTGCATTAAATCTTAGTGCTGCTTTGTTTTTTTTAGATCTTACGCAATACACAGTAATTAATTACTCTTGTGGAATGGGGGTCTTGCTGTGTCTGCTATTATTATTAAACGAACTGTGGAATTATTACCTCAGAAGATTTATTTCTTACGCATGGAAGTTTACCATTTTCTTCTGCTTGATATGGATCCCAGCCTACATAGTATTCGCCAGCAACTATGCACCTCTTTGGGTTATAAATTTCGCACTATCCGCCACATTATTCTATTTGCTCACCAATGCCGTTGTCTTTTCTGGATTAACGCTACTTGGAGCAATAATCAGCTATATTAGCTTCAAAGTAATCGGTCATTATAGTGGAGATTTAAGCTCTACCAGCTTTGCGATTTGCTCTTGCTTCTTCACTGTGATTACTATAGTTATGCATACTTATAAGCAGAAGTACATCGATAAAGAAGTATATGAACAATTTACTTCGGTATTGGAAGAAAGAGTCTGGGAGCGTACTCAAGAGCTAAGAGAAGCGCTAGATGTTAAGGAGGAGTTTTTAAGCAAAGTGAGCCATGAGATCAGAACTCCTCTGCAGGGAATCGTTGGCATCTCAACTACGTTGAATAGCTCTTGGGATAAGTATTCATCAGAAGATAGAAAAAAATACGTTAATATGATTGCATCTAGCGGCGATCGGTTGATGAGTTATACCAGGAATATTTTGGATTTTGCTTCTTATAATAAGAATGCAATCAAATTAAATCTTGAGCAAGAGGTAGATTTAATAGAAATTGCCAAAGATGTGATTCAAGATAGTGAGTCACTGATTATATCTCTAAATAAACCATTAGAAATAATACTTGAATTGGGTGGTATTAAAACTGCGCAAATTGAATGCGATAGAATGAAGGTCGCAGAGATTTTTTATAACCTGGTAAATAATGCAATCAAGTATAGCAAGGCAGGCAAAATAGTAGTCAAAATAGAAACTGAGGAACATGATGTAAAAATCTCAGTTATTGATCAAGGCGTTGGAGTACCGGAAGATGAAAAGCACGATATATTTAAGCCTTTCACTGAAAGCACTAGAACCAAAACTAAAGC
>Ga0075163_10000224_pt1 | contig 68950 bp, 90 predicted proteins | sample JI1023141ADNA_FD_71478 | JGI IMG/M metagenome (GOLD analysis project Ga0075163, IMG submission 71478) | Wastewater effluent complex algal communities from Wisconsin, to seasonally profile nutrient transformation and Carbon sequestration -... | ecosystem: Engineered > WWTP > Effluent > Algae... | reverse complement strand
AATCATTGCAACTGGCCCCTTAACATCACCCGGCTTATCCGAAGCAATCCTTGCGCTAACAGGCGAGGCATCACTGGCTTTTTTTGATGCTATAGCGCCCATTATTCACACACAAAGCATTGACTTATCAAAGGCTTGGTTTCAATCGCGCTATGATAAACCTGGACCTGGTGGCACAGGAAAAGACTATATCAACTGTGCTTTGGATAAATACCAATACGAAAGTTTTGTTGCAGCCCTTATTGCCGGTGAAAAAACTGATTTCAAAGAATGGGAAAAGACCACACCCTACTTCGAAGGCTGCCTTCCGATTGAGGTGATGGCGAGCCGTGGCATCGAAACGCTTCGTTACGGGCCGATGAAGCCTGTTGGATTAACCAATCCGCATAGTGACCAACGCCCTTATGCCGTAGTTCAGCTCCGGCAAGATAATGCCTTAGGCACCCTCTACAATATGGTCGGCTTTCAAACCAAATTGAAATATGCCGAGCAGGTGCGGATTTTCAAGACTTTGCCTGGCCTGGAAAATGCCGAGTTTGCGCGGTTGGGCGGGCTTCATCGTAATACTTTTATTAATAGCCCTCGCCTTCTAGATCAGCAATTACGGCTCAAAGCCATGCCTCGTCTTCGTTTTGCTGGCCAAATCACAGGGGTTGAAGGATATGTTGAATCTGCTGCTATTGGCTTACTGGCTGGGTGCTTTGCGGCAGCTGAACATCGCGGACAGGACTTGGCCTCACCACCCGAGACGACAGCGCTGGGCGCCTTACACCGACATATTACCGGCGGAGCACATGCCGAGACTTTCCAGCCCATGAATGTTAATTTTGGCCTTTTTCCGCCTTTACCTATCGCCGTTTTAAGGCGTAAAGGCGCTGACCGGAAAAAAGCACATGCAACACGGGCTTTGGCTGACCTAGATCAATGGCTCAAAAACTCTGCCCTATTCGAGGCAGCAGCCTAGTAAAGGCCAAGCAATTTGCGACTTGCAAGCCGCCACAGTAACAGACCATCTGCGCTTTGGTTGATGCCCGACTCAAAGGGGTTAAACCCCACAGCCTGCAAGCGTTTTAGGTAATAAGCCGCAATCCTTGCTTCCAAAAGAAGGGTTCGGGCCGGCAAGGAAACCTGACCTGCTTGCGTGATCACATCCGCGATCAAAGTTTCTGCTCTAGTTGCTATAGCAGCCACACTCAGGTTTAGGGCTGCATTTGGGTGTTTAAAGGCAAAGACATCGCGAAGAGAAATCCCTTCCCTGTCGACAAGCTCTTGAGGAATCAGAAATCGGCGACGATGTGCTTGAAAAGAAATGGATCTTAGGATTCCAATGAGAGCAAATGCTGTCCCCGCCATACGACCAACTGTCTGTTCTTGTTTGTCTCTGGTTCCCAAAACGGCCATGCTCAGGGCAAGTATTTCACCAGCTGTATCCCGCGCATAATCCTCGAGGTCTTGGATAGTCGCTGGACGCCAATCCTCTAAATCCCGCTCCCGTGCATTCAATATTCGCTCAAAAGACTGCAAACTTAGGCGATACCTGGGAATTACATCTTTTAAAGCATCAAGAATAGGATGAACGGGAGAAGTACCGTTGACGTAGATACTCGCGATCGCATCACGCCACCATTGCAGCCGGATCTGCCCTAAAATAGGCTCTGACACCGTTTCAGGAATGCGTGAAATAGCAACGTTAAACGCGTGGATCGCCCAGAGAGCTGGCCGGTATCTCATCGGAGCCAATAAACATAAAAGATACCGATCACGATCGACCCGCCTGATGCTCTCTAAGCAATGAGAATAGGCTTCTTCAAGGCGCATAGAACTTCCTGGATGATATAAAGAACTTATCCATGATCAGGGCTTTTCTTTCTAGTATGCCTAGCATAGCCTTAAATCATGCAGTTTTGAGCTCTCAGATGAGACCAATTTCTGACCACGATAACAAAAAAGGAGCCCTTCATGGCTTTCGAACTTCCTCCTCTTCCGTACACCCAAGATGCTTTGGCTCCCCATATTTCGGCCCAGACAATGAGCTTTCATTATGGCAAGCATCATCAGACCTATGTAACTAATCTTAATAATCTTTTGAAAGACAGTCCCTTAGCCGGCAAAAGTCTTGAAGAGGTTATTATGGCCGTTAAGGGTGATGCCGCCAAAATTGGCATCTTTAACAATGCCGCTCAGGTTTGGAACCATACCTTCTTCTGGAATAGCATGAAACCCAAGGGTGGCGGCGCTCCTACGGGCAAAATTGCTGATATGATCAAGTCTGATTTTGGCTCAATAGATACTTTCAAAACTGAGTTCAAAACCGCAGCGACCACCCAATTCGGCAGCGGGTGGGCCTGGGTCATTGTAGATGGCGGCAAGCTTAAGATCACCAAGACAGGAAACGCAGATCTCCCCATGGCTCATGGGCAAAAGGCTGTGCTGACCTGCGATGTGTGGGAGCATGCTTATTATCTCGATTACCAAAACCGTCGACCCGATTTTGTCGACGCCTTCCTCACCCATTTGGTGAATTGGGATTTCGCCAATAAGAATCTGTAATTATTAAATTAAGAAGAGGCTTTATAGCCTCTTCTTAATGTTTAAGTTCATATAGAAATTAGGGCCGCTGCGACCCGTCGATCCTCTGAAGCCAAGACATTAAAGGTACGGCAAGCAGCGCCCGTATCCATTGGCTCAAGAGCAATATGCCGGGCTGCTAGGGCACGACGCACATCCAAGGGCGGGATGACAAAGCCTGTCCCACATCCCAAAAGTATCAGCTCCAGTGGTGCCCCTTGCTGAGGACCCAGGATGACGTTCAAACTTTCGAGCGTCATATCGGCTAAGTCTTTAATAGGCCAGGGAAAAACTTGATAAGGCGACAGCAGAATCGGGCCTGTATAAGCTTCTCCAGCAATAACAAATCGGCCATTTCCGTAGCGCTGAACGACGTGTTTTCCCGGTGGCACTAGCGGAGTTAAATCCATAGCACCCGTTGAAAGCTAGGCTGGTTCGGTTTGATGTGAGCCGTGCATGTGGCGTCCACGGCCGGAAATATACCATTCCAGTGGTGCTGCAACATAGATGGTCGAGTAAGTACCCAAAACCACCCCCCACAACATGGCCGCGCTGAACCCAAACAGGACCGGTCCACCAAAGATGACCAATGCCAGAACTGATAATAAAACCAATCCGTTAGTCATGATTGTTCGCGCCATGGTTTCATTGACCGATTGATTGATCAAGACCCGGAAGTCCATGCGCTTATATTTTCTGAGATTTTCGCGGATACGGTCATCGATGACCACCGTATCATTAATGGAAAAGCCAGCGATGGCGACAACAGCTGCTACTACGTTAAGGTCAAACTGCATGCCGGTTACTGAGAACAGACCGACAGTGGTCAAACAGTCATGCAGAATGGCAATAACCCCAGTGAGCCCAGCCCGCCACCCATAGCGAATGGCCATATAAATCATAATACCGGCAAGAGACAGGGCGACGGCCAGAGTACCTTGAGTAACCAGCTCGGCGCCGACCCGAGGACCAACAACTTCAACCCGGCGGTAGTCAACCCCGGGCCCCATGGCTGACCTGACCTGGTCAACGGCCGCCATTTCCTTTACCTCAGTCGTATCCTTTGCTTGTTGGACCCGGATTAAGACCACATCCGGCGCACCAAAGCTTGTCAGAGAGACGTCACCTAAATTGAGATTGTTTAATTTAGTACGCAGTGCCGCAATGTCGGCCGGGCCAGGCGTCTTTGCTTCAATCAAAATGCCGCCGGCAAAATCTACCCCATAGTTGAGGCCGCGGGTCGCCAGTGAGACAACCGAAACGATGCAGAGAATGATCGATAAGGCGAAGCAAGCCTTGTGCCACCTGAAGAAGTCAAAGGAAGGAACCTTATCCAGAAGGCGAACCGGACGAAACATATGTACTCTCCTACCTTATAGCGGCAATTCTGCAGGCCGGCGCCAAGATAACCAAGAAACCACCATCAACCGGGTAACGGTAACAGCTGTAAACATGGAAATCATGATACCGATAGCCAGGGTGACAGCGAACCCACGCACGGCCCCGGTTCCAAATAAATACAACATAACCGCAGCAATTAACGTGGTTACGTTAGAATCCAAGATGGTTACATAAGCCCGCTGAAAGGCATTATCGGCCGCAGGGAATGGTGAACGTCCAAATCGCATTTCTTCTCGCATACGTTCAAAAATAAGAACGTTGGCATCCACTGCCATGGCCAAGCCCAAAACCAAGCCGGCAATTCCCGGTAAGGTCAGGGTAGCCCCCAACAACGCCATGATTGCCAAGGTAAAGGCGAGGTTCAAAAGCAAGGCAAGATTAGCAAAGATGCCAAACAACCCATAACCAATAACCATCAATAACGCGATCAGGACATAACCAATAAGACACGCGATCGTGCCATCAGCGATTGAGTCGGCGCCAAGACCAGGGCCAACCGTTCGTTCTTCAAGAACCTTAAGAGGTGCCGGCAATGCACCCGCGCGCAAAAGCAGCGATAGATCACTCGCCGTCTGCGGAGTAAAGCGACCAGAAATGACACCTGTTCCGCCTAAGATAGGTTCGCGAATAGACGGCGCACTGATAACTTTGTCATCAAGAACGATTGCCAGTAACCGCCCTACATTTTTCTGGGTTGCCTCACCAAAACGCCGTCCTCCTGTCACGTCAAAGCGAAAGCTGACAACGGGTAAGCCATCTGCATAGGTTGGCTGAGCGTCAGTTAAATTTTCACCGGAAACAATGATGCGGCGATTGACTGCATACTTACCGCCATTTGCCTCTTCAGAATCGAGTAGCTTTGTACCGGGGGTACCGGGTGCCTCAACCAGATGAAAAGTCAGCTTTGCTGTTTTGCCCAAAAGCTCTTTCATCCGCTGCGGGTCATCATAACCTGGCAATTCGACAATGATCCGTCGGTCGCCTTGACGTTGAATGCTTGGCTCTTTGGTGCCAGTTTCATCAACACGGCGACGAACGATTTCCACCGACTGATCTACAACCTGTTTTTTACGTGCAGCAATCGCCGTCTCTGACGGACGTACAACCAGCCTGCCCGGCGATGGTTCAGTAATACTGGAATCAGATGTTATACCACGCACAACTTCCTTCGCCGCAGTCACCTGAGCTGAATCTCTCAGCGTAATACTAAGGGCGCCGTTTTCCACATTAAGAGCATTAACGCCGACTTGTTTTTCTCTTAAGCCGGCGCGTGTCTCTTCAAGTAAGGTATCCGTATATTCATTCATTGCCCGGTCAAGATCGACCTCAAGAAGAAGATACGATCCCCCTTGCAGATCAAGGCCCAGACTAACTTGACGATGCGGTACCCATCCGGGAAGCGTTTCCACAAATTTACGGCCAAGCACATTCGGCACTGAAAAAATAATGCCGATAAGGCAAACAAGCGTAATGGTTATAGCTTGCCATTTAGGGAAATGAATCATGACGGATCAATCTGTCTCATCTTAATGCAAAGTCGTTCATTATTTTTCAGCAGCATCGTCCTTTTTTGGACTTGCCAGATTTGTTGGCTTTGGTGCCGCCGGATCGACTTTATTAAACACCTCGGCAATGGTCGCGCGCATAACCTCAACGCGTACGCCATCGGCAATTTCAACCTCAAGCTCGTCGGTGCCGGCCTTGGTAACCTTGCCCATGATACCTCCTCCCAGCAAAACACGATCGCCCCGGCGGATAGAATCCAATTTGGTTCGATGCTCGCGTGCTCTCTTTTGTTGCGGCCGAAGAAGCAGCATATAAAAAACAACGAAAATCAGAACAAAAGGCAGGAACTGCATAATCATACTGCTCGTATCAGATGCAGCAGGCGCTGCGGCTGTTCCTTGGGCATAGGCAGAAGAAATAAAAAACATTTAATGGCCGCTCCTAGTTAACGACTTCCGGTAATCTCCCCTACCGGAAGCCATAGGCTTGTAGAGAAATCGTGAATGGCGGACTATAGCGGGGGTCAGGGGATTTGCAACCTCGCCGGACGGGCGGAATCCGTGCTATCTTCGCTTATAAGTGGTGGATTTTCTGGAAACTTGGTCATTTCATGCCGCAAATGGACATTTTGCCCCTTTTAACCCGCATCGCTGATGCCCTAGAGCGGTTAGCGCCTGTAGCCCCCCTTGGCAACAATCCAAGCATGGCACCGGCCTTTATCTGGCAGGCGGATTTAAGTCGACTTGAGCCGGTTGAGCGAGTTAATCGTGTTTCTTTAAACCTCCTGCAAGGCATTGATCGTCAGCGGGACATTTTGTCCGAAAATACGTACCGATTTGCCAAAGGGCTCCCGGCAAACAACGCTCTTTTGTGGGGAGCGCGGGGCATGGGTAAAAGCTCTTTAGTTAAAGCTGTACATGGCACCATCGAAGCAGATCTTCCTGGCCATCTTGGTTTGGTTGAGATTCACCGCGAAGACATCCCTTCCCTACCCCAACTTTTGGGGATCCTAAAAACAGCACCAAAACGCTTCATTGTATTTTGTGATGACCTTTCCTTTGATGGCGATGATGCCAGCTATAAATCTTTAAAAGCTGCTCTCGAAGGTGGGGTCGAAGGCCGTCCAGACAATGTTCTTTTTTACGCGACTTCTAATCGCCGACATTTGATGCCGCGCGATATGATCGAAAATGAGCGATCAACGGCAATTAATCCAGGTGAAGCTGTTGAAGAAAAGGTATCTCTCTCTGATCGCTTCGGACTATGGCTTGGATTCCATAACTGCGACCAAGATACTTACTTCGCTATGGTGGATGGATATGCGAAGATTTTAGGGCTAACAATAAATCCACAGCAGCTGCACCATGAAGCAGCAGAATGGGCCACGACACGCGGCAGCCGTTCAGGAAGAGTTGCTTGGCAGTTTATCCAGGATCTTGCCGGGCGCCTCGGCGTAACTATAAGTTTAAGAGAGCGTTAAATAACTTCTCGGATTAACCGGCTGCTTGCCTTTACGCAATTCGAAATGAAGCTGAGGCTGATCAACACCACCGGTTGAGCCAACCCGTGCAACGACTTGACCGCGTTTTACTTGCTCACCGACCTTTACAAGAATTTCTTCGCAATGAGCATAAGCCGTGATCCACCCATCCGCGTGGCGCACCAAAACAAGATTACCAAAACCCCGAAGCTCGTTGCCAACATAGGCAACGGTTCCGTTGTCGCCAACCTTGATCGGGGTCCCGCGCGGCGCACCTAGATTTATGCCGTCATTGTGAAGTCCATTTTCCTTAGGCCCAAAGCTCGAAAGAACTTTGCCATTGATGGGCCATAGGAAAGTACCCCCTCCTTCGCGGGCTGGCGTTTCGCTGGGAAGGTTTGGATTAGACGGTGGGACGGCGGCAACCTGGGTTCCGGTCGATGTCGACGGTGAAGTTGCCGTGGCTGGCGGTGCAGCTGAATCCGTAGCCGATGGTGGTGGTGGCAAATTCTGCGATTGCGCGGAAGCAACGGGATCCGGCTCGACGGGTAGGTTCTGCTGCGCTGAAGCAACATTACGATCTGAATATGGATCTGCTTTTGTTGATGTTGTGTGAGCAGGCGGTGCTGTTGGTTTCGTTGATGCTGTTGATGGGGGCGCCGTTGCGACAGTTGGCGACGATGGTGTCGCAGGAGTCACTGGGCGTGTCGGTTGAGTTGTCGCGACAACCGGCGGCGACGTATTTTGGGCTTGAACGGGCGGCGTTGTTGGCGTACGCGAAGCCGTAGTTACAGTTGGTTGCATCGTCACTGGCCGTGTGACAGCAGGCGTTACCGCCGCTGTTTGAACGGCAGCACCCGGCATGCGCACGCGCGGCTGTGGGCCGCCTAAAATACCTGCTGAAGCTGGAAGCCTAACTTCTTGGCCCGCCGACAAAGTATAGGGCGCCTGCATATTATTGATTTGCGTAACTTCAGTTACGGACACTCCGTAGGTTCGTGCAACGCCATATACCGTATCACCCCTTTCCGCGACATGATATTTGATCGCTGGCAGAGTAAGGTTTTGCCCTGGAGATAGTGCAAAGGGTGGTTCAAGGTTATTCGCATCAATAATCGAGCGCACAGGAACCCCATAATTTCGGGCTAGAGCATAAACCGTGTCGCCACGCTGAACGGTTATGTGCCCATTGACTGGAGTCTGAACTTCAGTTGCGACCGACTTGCTCTCTCCCCCACCAAAAAAGCTTGTAGCACCTGAGCAACCCGTTAAGAGCAGCGTTAAGCCAACAAGATAAACCTTAGACTTTTTAGACTTCATAACCATCATGCTGACTGTTCCTCGACCGTCCCTGGTAAAAACGGCACAAAACGCACTGCCCCTAAATCCTCTCGAACCACGTCATTTTTTACCCGGCGATAACGCAATAATCGCTGGGGTTGCCGTATATCGCCAACAGGTGCCACCAACACCCCGCCCTCCGCCAATTGATCAAACAGAGCAGGCGGAATAGCTGTTGTCGCACAGGTTATCAGAATAGCATGAAACGGCTGCTGTTCCGGCCACCCTTTATGACCATCTCCTAACTTTGCGGTAATATTGTGTAATCGCAAGGTCGTAAACCGGGCGATCGATTCCGCAAGCAAGGGTTTGTGGCGCTCTATCGTGTAGACTCGGCGGCATAACTTGGCTAGCACAGCCGCCTGATACCCCGACCCCGTGCCTATTTCGAGAACTTTCATCCGATCATTTAGCTGGAGCGCCTGAGTCATCATTGCAACGACAAAAGGCTGACTAATGGTTTGACCATGTCCAATAGGCAAAGCGGTATTTTCGTAGGCTCGCGCCTTAAAAGTCAGAGGTAGGAACGCATCTCGGGGCGTTCGCTCGATTGCGGCAAGAACAGTGTGATCCGTTACCCCTTCCCGGCGTAACTCCATAATAAGGCGCAGCTTCCGGGTTAGCGCTGTCACTTGAGTCCCCCATCGCGAAGCACGTCCAATGTTTTATAGTGGGTCATATCCATACCAATGGGGGTAACAGAAATTTTCTGCTCCCGCATTGCGACGATATCCGTCCCCGTTTCCGGATATTCTTTTGTATGGTGTCCCAATGGACCGATCCAAAAGTATGGGCGTCCCCGTGGATCAACGCGTTCGTGCAAACGACCAACAATGTCACGTCGTCCCTGAACGGTTGGAATGACTGCAGCAACCTGCTCTGGCTCTACATCAGGAAAATTTACGTTATAAAGAACATCGGCCGGCCAAGCGACCTTTGCTAATTTGCGGATAATATCCGGCGCATACCGTTCGGCGACCCGCCATTTAATATCCGCAGGATCGCGATAGGTTTGGCTAAAGGCTATCGCAGGAACACCTAAAAGTGTCGCTTCCATTGCCGCCGCAACAGTTCCCGAATAGGTTACATCTTCAGCTAAGTTACCCCCACGATTGACACCAGACAGACACAAAGTGGGCGGCGCATCTTTCATGAGATGACTAACAGCCATCAACACCGCATCGGTTGGGCTTCCGGTAACGGCAAAACGTTTTTCGCCCAACGATAAAACCCGCACTGGCATGTGCAAAGAGAGAGAATGACTGACACCTGACTGTTCTGTTGCCGGCGCAACGACCCAAACATCATCAGATATGGTTCGGGCAATTGCTTCAAGAACACGAATACCTTCCGCTTCTATACCATCATCATTACTGACGAGTATTCGGGCGTGCCTTAGGTCAATCAACTTAGCCATGAGGTGTAATAACCTCGATACCACCCATATAGGGACGCAGTGCCGTCGGGATCGTAATACTGCCGTCTTCTTGTTGATAGTTTTCCAGTACAGCAACCAGAGTGCGGCCAACAGCAAGACCAGAACCATTGAGCGTATGGACAAATCGGGTATTTTTGCTGCCTGTTGGACGAAGTCGCGCTTTCATTCGGCGCGCTTGAAAATCTCCACAATTTGAGCAGCTAGAAATCTCTCGATATTTCTTTTGTCCTGGCAGCCATACCTCTAAATCATAAGTTTTACGCGCGGAAAAACCCATATCACCCGTGCATAAAAGTAAAACGCGATAAGGAAGCTCTAAGCGCTTCAGAATTTCTTCAGCGCAGGATGTCATTCTTTCGTGCTCTTCGTCGGATTTATCTGGATGAGTAATGGAAACCAATTCAACCTTGGTAAATTGATGCTGACGGATCATGCCACGTGTATCTTTTCCTGCGGCACCCGCTTCTGACCGAAAACACGGTGTATAGGCCGTCACACGTATCGGCAGCTGATCTTCATCGATAATCTTATCAGCGACAAGATTGGTTAGCGACACCTCGGCTGTCGGGATCAACCAAAGATCCGCGGTCGTCCGGAAAAGATCATCCGCAAACTTTGGGAGCTGCCCCGTACCATAAAGACTTTCATCGCGGACCATAAGTGGAGGTGCGACTTCGGTATAACCAAACTCACGTGTGTGCACATCCAGCATGAAAGATGCCAGCGCCCGTTCTAGCCGCGCCAACGCACCTTTGAGAACAACGAAACGCGCCCCTGAAATCTTCGCTGCGGTTTCAAAATCCATAAGGCCGAGTTGCGGACCCAGCTCGTCATGTTCGCGCGGCGTAAAAGAAAAACTACGAATTTGGCCGACGGTACGCACCACCCTATTTGCGGTTTCATCCTTACCATCAGGAACATCATCGGCTGGCATGTTCGGTAAACGGGACAGTTCCGCGTCAAGGGCATCAGATAGTTTCTTCTCTTCCACCTCAGCAACTGCCATTTGATCTTTAAGCGATGCGACCTCTGCCATCAAAGCATCCGCATTTTCGCCCCGACGTTTTATTTCCCCTACCTGACGAGAAATATCGTTTCGACGCGCTTGTATCTGCTGCAGAACTGTTTGCTGATCCCGTCGTTGTGTTTCAAGGGAAAGAAGGTTTGTGGCGGCAAGAGATAAACCGCGCCGGGCCAGCGCACGATCAACCACTTGAGGGGTTTCGCGAATCGCTTTTAGATCCAGCATGGGGGCCAGCCATCTCCCTTATACACAAGATATTGGGTGCTGCACGCCCCAACCCCCTTTATACGGGGGAGAATGCCTTTCGTCCAGCTTTAGTCAGCAGGATCAACAGGATCCGCATCTAATGCAGCCAAACGTGCCCTCCGGCCTTTTTCTACAAACCGGGCGCAAATAACAGATATCTCATAAAGAATGAGAATCGGCACTGCCAGCATGACCTGGCTGATGACGTCAGGCGGCGTTAATACAGCGGCAACAATAAAGGCGATAACAATCGCATAACGCCGCTTATCAGCCAGTCCTTGTGCCGTCACGATGCCAACCCGCGCTAATAATGTCATGAGCACTGGCAGCTCAAAGCAAAGGCCAAAAGCAAAGATCAATTGCATCGATAAAGAAAGATACTCAGACACACGGGTTTCGAGCTGTATAGGAAGCCCGCCTTGCGCCCCTGTTGTTTCAAAACTCAGAAAGAACTGATAGGCAATCGGCATGACTAAATAATAGACCATGGCTGCGCCCAGAAGGAAAAGAACCGGTGTCGCAATAAGAAAGGGTAAGAAAGCTCTTTTTTCGTGACGATAGAGACCTGGCGCTACAAACATCCAGATTTGCGACGCAATCACCGGGAAAGACAAAAAAGCTGCGGCGAAGAAGGCAATTTTAACATTGGTAAAAAATGCTTCCTGTGGCGCGGTAAAAATCATCCGTCGCACCTGACCATTGCTTGACTTCGCCTCCAACAGCTTCGCAAGGGGCTCTACCAAAAAATCAAACATGTGTTGATGAAAAGCATAGGCAACAAAAAAGAGCACAATAAACGCGACAAGACTGTAAATAAGCCGCCGCCTTAGTTCAGCAAGATGCTCAACTAAGGGCATTTTTCTATCTTCAATGCCACTTGTCATTGGTCGAGATCTTTTCGCGGAGACACCGATGTGTCGAGCGCCTTTAATTCTTTTTCTATGCGCCCGGTGGGATCTACCTCGGCTTTGAGTTTCCCGCCGATATCAGCACTTGCTGTCTTTTCTAAATGACGCTTGAGGTCGTCGATTTCCGCTTCTCGAATAACTTCATCAATACCCGAACGGAATTCCTGCGCCATATGACGCAGCTTTCCCATTCCCGCCATAACTGTCTTTAATACTTTTGGCAAGTCCTTGGGGCCAATCACCACCAAAGCAACAACAGCGATGAGCAATAGTTCTTGCCAACCGATGTCGAACATTCTGCTTTGCCTCAGATAGAATCTTTAACTCGGAATAGACTAGCTACCCGCGGATGTTTTATCGCCAGAGCGCGTATTGGCATTCTTATCGCCATCGATCGACTTTGTATCGTCATCTTCTTTAACCGAACGTTTAAATGCCTTTAGTCCTCGCCCAAAGTCACCCATTAAGCTGGAGATCTTGCCGCTACCGCCAAAAAGAACCAGCACCACCATCAAAACAATTAGCCAATGCCAGATGCTAAACGAACCCATTTTTTGCCTCGATTTTCTTAGGAGTCTTTGTAACTACCCAACTTTAAAGCTGGATCATGGCAGATGAACCCCTGCCCTGCAATTAAATGGGGTTTGAAGAGGCAAAAATAAAGATTTGCCGCCAATCTACGGATACTTCAACGGGGGTCCCTTCCTGGGGTAGAAAACTGCCTGAAGCACGGGCGTGCATGTGAGCATCCATACCTCCTGCCCCGGTCACATCCAGGTGCAGCAGGCTTGTTCGCCCCAAAAATCGGGCCGCAACCACACGTCCCTGACAAATACCATCAGATAAAGCCTGGCTGTTGATTTCCGTTAACTTAAGAGCCTCGGGACGGATAAGAACCCTAACCTTTTCGCCATTCGCAATGCCCCCCGCGGCAATGGGCCCAAAAGGGGTTGCAACGCTGCCGTCCTGAACTTCACTCGGCAAATCATTAATCTCGCCAAGAAAACTAGCTACAAATGGATCAATAGGGTGAAAATAAAGCTCTGTTGGGGTTCCTTGCTGAACAATCTGCCCTTCCCGCATGACGGCAAGATGATCCGCCATGAACATCGCTTCTTCGGGATCGTGAGTGACGATAAGAGTAGCAATCCCGCTTTGCTTTAGAATATGCAGAGTTTGATCTCGGACTCGAACGCGCAAAGCTTGGTCCAGACCCGAAAAGGGTTCATCAAGCAGAAGAACGGTCGGACGCGGCGCCAAGGCTCTTGCAAGAGCAACACGTTGCTGTTGCCCGCCCGATAACATATGAGGGAAAGATTCAGCGTAGTTTTGCATGTCTACAGCAATAAGTGCTGCATTAATTTTATTTAATCGATCCTGACCAGCAGGTAGACCAAACGCAATATTATCGCGAACATTCAGATGAGGGAAAAGAGCGTAATCTTGAAATACAATTCCTATTCCGCGAGCTTCTGGTGGAAGTGATCGGCCCTTGGAATCAAAAACTGTATGGTTGTTGATCAGAATGTTACCGATTTGCAAATCCTCTAAACCGGCAATTAACCGTAGGATTGTTGTTTTGCCGCAACCCGATGGCCCTAAGAGACACGTAACAGATTGCGGCTTTAACTGCAGTGAGACGCCACGCACGGCATCAAGATCGCCATACTTGTGCGCAACATTATGCAGTTCCAAAGCAGCGTTCAACATGTCACGATCCTTGCACGGACTAACGCGGCATATTACCTAGCGTCCCCGTTTACGGACACCAACTTCATCAAGATCAATGATCTCGGCTGTTGGATGATCATTTTCATCTTCGAGGTCTTCGTCCTCTAAGTCCTCATCTTCAAGGTTTTCGTTTTCTATATCATCATCAGATTCTAAATCTTCTGAATCTACTGATGATCCTTCTTCAGATTCGCCCTCTTCAATCAGATCAAGCAGAGGCGTTGGCAGATCTTCTCCCTCTGGGGACGCAGCCTGCTCACTTTCATTTCGAAGTCGCTCGGCATCGTTCATTGCGATTGTCGCCATTGTCGGCCGTGAATCCAAAAGGCCAGCCGCCTTTAATTCATCAACACCCGGCAAATCGTCCAGCGTTGCCAAGCCAAAATGATCCAAAAACTTTTCCGTTGTAATCCATGTCACAGGCTTGCCTGGAGTTTGGCGGCGGCGACCGGGGCTAATCCAGCCTGCCTCCAGTAAATTTTCCAAAGTTCCTTTGCTTAAAGCAACGCCACGAACTTCTTCAACCTCAGCACGTGTTACAGGCTGATGATAAGCAATAATAGCCAGGGTCTCGATTGCAGCGCGGGATAATTTACGCGGGACTTCAACTTCAAGCTTGAGGCGCGCACCTAAATCTGGTGCCGTACGGAAAGCCCAATTAGAACCAATCTTGACAAGATTGACTCCTCGTTCCGCGTAATCGGACTCAAGCTGCCGTAAAATTGCCTCAACATCTGCATCTTCAGACAAACGCGCGGCAATGGCACCCCGATCCAACGGTTGGGTTGCAGCAAATAAGAGCGCCTCGACAAGGCGCAAATCCGTAGGATCAATATCCATGATTACTATTGTGGGTCATAAGTGGAAACATCATTGGTTGAAGTAGCTCCTTCCATGTCACTGCGATCTCTGAGCCAAATAGGGCCAAAAGGATCAGCTTGACGTAATTCCAATTTACCTTCGCGCGTTAATTCAAGACTTGCCACAAAGTGGGCGGCGACTGCTGAGCGTTTAATTAACGGGTCAGCCAGATCTGATGGGAGAAAACTTAATAGAGTGGTCCAATCAGGAATGCGTCCGACAATATGACTGAGGCGTTGTATCGCCAAATCGATTGAATAAAGCTCTGTTTGAACGATAGTTAATTGGCTTGGTTGTTTTCGCTTACGTTGATCTCCATAAGCACGCAGCAAATCATAAAGTGACGCTTGCCAAATTGGCTTGGTAATGCGCGCAACGCCTTGTTGGGATTCGCCCCGAGGAAAACTGTCGCGCCCGAGCTGGGGTAAAGCCATAATCTTGGCCCCCGCTTCGCGCATAGCTTCCAAACGCCGGAGCTGAAAAGCCAAGAGAGCGGCAATTTCTTCGCCAGAGGGCTCGTCTTCGTCTTTTTCTTCCTCAGGCAGTAATAGGCGTGATTTCAGATAAGCAAGCCAAGCTGCCATCACCAAATATTCTGCAGCAATATCGAGGTGTATGGCGCGGGCTCCCGCGATAAACTCTAGGTATTGATCAGCTAGCTGAAGAATTGAGATGCGAGCGAGATCAACCTTTTGCTCTCGCGCAAGGGTCAGCAAAAGATCTATAGGTCCTTCAAATCCCTCAAGATCTAGTACTAGTTCGCCCAACGTCCGCGCTGCGTCGTCCTTTTGGGGTTCTTCAAAGCTGGTATCAATGGACATTCCCGGCCGATCTCCTTGGCCCACATGATCACGATACGGCGCTCATCTCAAGCCCTAGTAAAGTGGATAACTCACTCCAGGCAGCGTCTGCATTAAAAAAATTAGGTGATTTAATAAGGGTTTGTGCCCGTTTAAGGCGCTCGGTGCCTATGTCCGATAAGACCGCCGTGCCCTTAATAATGGCCTGCATTTCGTCCATATCGCCATTACAATGGAGAATCACATCACAGCCAGCGGACAGGCTCTGCTGGGCCCGTTCAGTAAAGCTCCCCTCCAAAGCTCGCATGGACAAATCGTCGCTCATGAGCAATCCATCAAATCCAATTTCTTTCCGGATAATCTGGTTAATAACAAGTGGCGAGGTTGTTGCGGGGTTTTGCGAATCAAACGCCGTATAAACAACATGAGCTGTCATCCCTAAGGGACAATCGGACAACTTGTTAAATGGGACAAAATCAATTCTGCGCAAGTCTTCTGCAGAAGCATCGACTATCGGAAGCTCAAAGTGGCTGTCGACAACAGACCTGCCATGACCAGGCAAATGCTTAAGAACGGGGAGAACTCCTCCATCCAACAAGCCTTCACATACAGCCTTTCCTAAAAGGGAAACCATTTCAGGCGTCGCTCCCAGAGCACGATCGCCAATAACATCATGTGCTCCCGGAATAGGAATATCCAAAACCGGCGCACAGGTGACAGATATCCCTAAGAAATGCAGCTCGGCTGCAATTAAACGTGCCTGCAAATACGCCACCCGCTTCCCAGCCGCGAGATCCTTCTTTGCTAAATCTGCCGCTGCCTGAGCTGGTGGGTAGGACCGCCAGTACGGAGGCCTTAACCGTTGAACTCGGCCTCCTTCTTGGTCAATTAAAACGAGAGCATCTGGCATCTCAACCGTCGCCCTGAACTCATCCACTAAAGTACGAATTTGGTCTGGCGTCGCGCAGTTGCGTGCAAAAAGAATAAGCCCAATTGGCCTCGTCTTTGCAAAAAACGCTTTTTCTTCAGACGATAGGCTAAGGCCGGCACATCCAAATATTCCCGCCAGCATCGGCTTATTTAGTAACAATGCAGTCTTGTCCTTTAGCTTTAAGTGAATTGCAAACCGTTTGCGCTGCGTTACGACTTGCTAGTCCTCCAGCTTGAACACGAACCCATCCTACTTTCGGTCCGCTGTCCACCTTTTCAAGATGCAAGGTTAGATTACCTAAGAGATCAGGGTATTTGGCCGTACGACCTGACCAAAATTGCTGAGCTTCTTTTTCAGAACCAAAGGCACCAATCTGGATTTTTGGTCCATTACCTGATGCTGTTGGTTTAGCAGCCACAGCCGCTGGCTTAACCGGTGCTGGTGCCGAGGGAGTTGGTGCCGTCGTCGTTGGCGCTGGCGGAGCCGCCGCTATTTGCGGCGCAGCAGGAGCGACTGGGGCAGGCGTCGTCGTCGTTGGTGTTGCGGACGGTGGTGTTGCGCTTCCGGCTGTCCCTACTGATGGAGGTACCGGCGCAGAGCCAGAAGGTGGCAAGGTAGCCGAGCTGGGAGGACTCAAAGTACGACCTGACCCCCCAGGCTGGGGCGCGGGTGGAATTGCCATGCCACTTGCAGGGGATGTCGCAGGTTCTTTTACAACACCCTGAGGTAAAGGGGGCGCTGAAGTATCCTGAGAAGCGGTTACAGTTGATGTTGTTGTACCTGGGAGAGACGGCATGGTGGTAACTGCCGGAGGCGGCACAGCGCTGCCCGGCAAACTTGGCGCCGTTGTTTCCACAGGGGTTGTTTGTACTGGCATGGTAGGTGCCGCCGCAGGAAGCGGTGCTTCCCCTGGAGCCGCTGTCGGAGGGGGCACCGTTGTCGGCGGCGAGACTACGCCAGGAACTGTAGGACGCGGCAACGGTGTTTCAGGTGCCGGTGCAGTTCCCGCACTGCTCGGGGCCGAAGGTGGTGGCGAAAGCGCAGGATCACCATTACCAATCTGGCTGTAAATTGTTTTATCTTGGTTATCAATTTGCATGCCACCAGGTTCTTGCGGCTTAGTTTTGGTTGGAAGCTCATCTGCTTTGACAAGAGGCGGAGCACCATCTGTACTTTCAACGCCACCAGGTGCCATCAAGCGTTTCAGGGCAAAAGTTCCCCCGCCCGCAACACCCACAACAACGACAAGAATAATAACCGGTTTCATCCAAGCTCGCGAACTGCGAGATCTAGGTTCACCCCCATCATCTAGGTCGTCAAAATCGTCCATAGGCTCAAGATCGTAATCGTCCCGGCGAGAATTCACCGCATCTCCTCCAAAGGTTCGACACCAACAATTCGTAATCCCGACGCAATGGTATACGCAACCGCACGGACCATGGCTAGTCGGGCTTCCGTTAAAGCTCTATCAGAGTGTACCACAAAACGCAGATCTGGATTCTCTTTACCTTTTGTCCAGAGGCCATGAAACGCTGCTGCAATATCTAAAAGATAGAAAACAGGGCGGTGTGGCTCATGGGTTTGTGCGGCTGTTTCCAATAATCGCGGCCATCCGGCAATAAGCTTGACCACAGCAAGTTCTTCCGAGTCGGTAAGACGGTCTAACGGAGCCTTTCGGAGCGACTCGGGGGAAAGATCTATGCCGGGAAAGGCTTCTGCCGCCATCCGCAAAGCGGAATACGCCCGCGCATGTGCATACTGAACATAAAACACCGGATTGTCGCGCGACTGCTCTGTCACCTTGGCATAATCAAAATCTAACGGTGCATCGTTCTTTCGAGTTAGCATGATAAAACGAATGACATCTTTGCCGACAGCATCGATTACATCGCGCAAGGTTACAAATGTTCCGGCTCGCTTGGACATTTTAACGGGTTCACCCTTATCGAGCACCCTGACCATCTGGCAAATTTTAACATCTAAGGCAGCCTTGCCACTGGTTACAGCGGTTACGGCAGCCTGCATCCGCTTGATATAGCCCCCATGATCGGCGCCCCAAACATCAATCATGCGCTGGGCGCCGCGATGAAATTTATCAAAATGATAAGCTATATCGGAAGCAAAGTATGTCCAGGTACCATCGGACTTCTTTAGGGGCCGATCCGTATCATCACCAAATTTGGTGGCGCGAAATAATGTTTGTGGCCGAGGCTCCCAATCATCCGGGGTTTTGCCTTTTGGAGGCTCTAATATACCCTCATAGATAAGATCGTTTTCCTGCAGTGACTTTATAGCTTCTTCAACCCGGCGAGTTCGAACTAAGGCCGCTTCAGACGAAAAAACATCCTGTTGGATGCCTAGACGATGCAAATCTTCTTTTATCTCTGCCAAAAGAAAATCAATGGTGAACTGACGCACAACGGGAAGCCAATCAGATTCGGCTGTATCAAGCCAGCGTCGCCCATCCCGTTGTGCCAACGCCTGCCCAACATCTTTTAAATATTCTCCCGGATAAAGACCGGAAGGAATAGCATCAATTTTTTCGCCTAAGGCTTCTCGATACCGCAAATATGCGGACTGAGCAAGCACCAGTACCTGGTTTCCAGCGTCATTAACGTAATATTCTTTAGTGACGTTATATCCAGTTTTTTGCAACAAAGCCGCTAAGGCATCTCCGACGACCGCACCCCTCGCATGCCCCGCAGTCAAAGGCCCGGTTGGATTAGCCGATACATACTCAACATTAACGGTTTCTTTTTGCCCAAGGTCTGAGCAGCCCCAACGATCGCCCACCGCTAAAATATCGTTGATCCTGTCTAACCAAACGTGATTTTTGAGGGTCAAATTGAGGAATCCCGGCCCGGCGATATCAACCTTGGTAACCCCCGCCAGCTTATGCAGATGCTCCGCGATCGCTTTGGCCAGAGCTTGGGGTTTAAGACTCAGAGGTTTTGCGGCAATCATAGCCACATTCGAGGCTATATCCCCATGAGCCGCTTCACGGGTCGGCTCAACGGCAAAGCGGCTGGCTTGCTGGGAAATATCCTGATCTTTACCAAGCTCTTTAGCGACAACCGATAAGGCCTCAAGGATTTGTGTGCGATAGTGTCCGTAGATATCCATTAGAATTCCGCTGCGGCATGGGCTGGCACAAGTGCCGATTTGTTATAAACTTCAGCAAGATGGTTCAAATATGGCCAACTTATCCTATATTGATAGGGTGATATACGGAAAGGTGCCAGGAGAATAGACGATGACAGGGTTGGCAATACTCGAGACTGCACGCTTAAAAGCTATAGAATCTCCGCAGAAGCTCCTGGTTTCAGACCGTGCGGCTACACGTCTGGCAACCCTAATTGCTGCTGAAAATAACTCAGACCTTATGTTCAGGATTTCTGTTTCCGGCGGCGGTTGCTCAGGATTTCAGTATGGCTTCGGTTTTGACAGCGAGGCAACGGCAGATGATCTTATTTTTGAGCGCCAGGGGGTCAAGGTTGTCATCGATGAAACATCACTGGAACTTCTTGCCGGAGCAGAAATAGATTACGTCGACGAACTAATCGGCGCCTCGTTTCAAATTCGTAACCCAAATGCCACCTCCTCTTGTGGGTGCGGCAATTCTTTCGCCGTATAGATTTATATGAAAATTGCGACCTGGAATGTTAACTCGGTTAAAAGCCGTTTTGAAATTTTATTAGGCTGGCTTAAATCCCAAAACCCTGATGTTTTGCTTCTACAAGAAATCAAGACCGTTACGGGTGATTTTCCAGCTCTGGAAATCGAGAGTTTGGGATACAAAACGGCAGTGATGGGGCAAAAAAGTTACAACGGTGTTGCCATTCTATCGCGTCACCCCTTTTCTGTCCGTGCCACGCGACTACCAGGTGACGATGCAGATGAACAGGCTCGCTACATCGAAGCCGATATTGCTGGTCTAGTTACTGTTGCTTCCATCTATCTACCAAATGGTAACCCCATCAATAGTGAGAAATTTACCTACAAACTTGGATGGATGGAGCGACTAAGACTTCATGCGGCTAATCTTCTCAAAGAAGAGCGCCCTATTGTGCTGGGCGGCGATTACAATGTTTGCCCGGAAGAAATGGATGCCTTTGACCCGCAGGCTATGGTAGCTGATGCCGTTTGCCGTCCGGAATCACGCGCCGCTTTCCGCCGACTTACTTATCTCGGTTATACCGATGCCGTGCGTAGCCTGCACCCTCATGATCCCATGTATAGTTATTGGGATTATCAAGCCGGACGTTGGCAGCGTGATCAAGGCCTTCGCATCGATCATTTAATGCTTTCTCCGCAAGCTGCAGACCGGCTTGTCGCCGCGAATGTTGATCGGACACCACGAGGTCTCGAGCGTCCATCGGATCACACACCCGTTTGGTGCGAACTGAATGTAAAATTTACTAAATAACCTTGATTGTCCCCATCATACCCGTTTCTTGGTGGGCAAGAATATGACAATGAACCATCCAGTCACCTGGTGTTTCAGCAACGAAAGCAATCTCGGCTCGCTCATCCGGTCGTAATAAAATTGTATCTTTCCATGGCATAATAGGGTCTGGCTTCCCGTCACGGGATAAAATACGGAAATGATGTCCATGAAGATGAATGGGATGATCCCAGCGCGTCAGATTAACCATATCAAATAAGACTGTCGCGCCCTGTTTCACCTCCAATAAAGGCGGAACATTATGGTTCATCGCTATTACGCCATTGATCGCCCAAAATCCAACCGCTTTTCCTTCCTCATGAGCCGCAGCATCTACAGCTGGCAACTGCCCCATAGCGCCGCCATCAAATGCAATTTTGAATTTTATCGCATTAGGTAAATTTAATTCCGGCAAAGGATTATTTCGTAACACGACAGATGAGGTTAAAGGGCGGTCACGGATGGGTTTATCTGCGCTATAAACAAGATCCATAATATGCCGGTTATCCTGAGGATAATAGCTATCCAGGATAGTGTGTCGAGACCCGAGGTCACCCATCATATCCAAGATGATGTCCGTTCGCTCTCCCGGAGCAAGAATAATAGCCTCGTTCTCAGGTTGATACGGCGATACAGGTTGGCCATCTAAAGCAATAACCTGAGGATTATGACCGGTGATGCTTAACTTAAAAATCCTGGCGACAGCCGCATTTATCAGCCGCAAGCGAACCCTTTCCCCTGCACGAACTTTCCATACTTTGGGAACAGTATGATTGAGAGTAACCGTCTCACCAATCCTACCGGCATGAGCAGCATCATGCTTATCTACGAAATCTTCAATCTGTTGGCCTGTTTTTTGATCAAGACGCCAATCAGCAAAGATCCACACCTCTTCTCGATCCACGATTGGCGGATTTTCTTCTTCAACAATTAAAGCGCCAAATAATCCACGACCCAGTTGTTCCCGACCATTCAGATGCGGGTGATACCAGAACGTTCCCGCATCCGGAACCTCAAAACTGTAGTCAAAATTCTCTCCAGGCGCGATCGGTCTCGCGCCCAATCCCGGAACGCCATCCATCTCCGGTCGTATCTTGCGAATTCCGTGCCAGTGGATCGATGTTGCTTGCGGCATGTTATTCTTAAGCACCGCATGAAACTGTGCCCCTTGTGGTAACCTCAAAATTGGTCCTGGTATTTCACCGTTATAAGACCAAACAGATGTTTTTGGTTTATTTTCACCAAGCAAAGCGACCATAGAAGATGCCGCATGGAGATTAAAAGATTGCGGCCTCAAGGGTCTTGCCCGCGCGTGGCCACCCACAATACTTGCTGCAAAGATCGAGGCAACAAAGCTACGCCGCGTTAGGGTAAATACTGATGATGTCATTCAATCCTCTTACAAAAATTTAACGACATCACTCTCTCTTTCTCAAGTCACCATTACGCGAGGTTAAATATCAGCGTAAACATGCGTTTCTGTATTTGCCCCAGGATGGGTGACGGCGCCCTTCTCTGCATCCCCTACCGTTTGCGCATACCGCCACAAGGCACCCGACTGATAATCATGTTTGCGCGGCTTCCATTCTTTACGGCGCTCCGCCAATTGTGCATCCGTAAGATCAACCTCCAAGGAGCCTTTATCGGCATCCATACGGATGATGTCGCCATCTTTCAGCAAACCGATAGGCCCACCTACCGCCGCTTCTGGCCCAACGTGACCGATACAAAATCCACGCGTTGCGCCTGAGAACCTTCCATCGGTAATAAGAGCAACCTTATCACCCATGCCTTGACCATAGATCGCAGCTGTTGTGGCCAGCATTTCTGGCATACCTGGGCTACCACGCGGGCCTTCATAGCGAATGACCAAAACTTCGCCTTCTTTATAGTTTTTGTCGGCAACAGCTTGGTAGGCCTCTTTCTCAGAATTAAAGACCCGGGCTGGACCAGAGAACGCCAAACTCTTCATTCCGGCGACTTTTACAATCGCCCCTTGCGGCGCCAGATTACCCTTCAGGCCGACGACACCTCCGGTTGGGCTGATCGGTTTAGCCGTGGTACGAACAACATCCTGGTCTTTAGGTAAAACTACGTTCTTTAAATTTTCCGCAATAGTTTTTCCCGTTACGGTGATGCAATCGCCGTGAAGAAATCCACCATCAAGCAAAGCTTTCATTAGGACAGGAACACCGCCAATTTCATAAAGATCTTTTGCAACATAGCGGCCACCTGGCTTGAGATCCGCGATATACGGTGTTTTACGAAAAATCTCGCAGACATCGTGCAGATCAAATTTGATTCCCGCCTCATGTGCGATAGCCGGTAAATGCAATCCTGCATTGGTTGAACCACCTGAGGCTGCAACAATCATTGCGGCGTTCTCCAAAGATTTTCTCGTCACGATGTCGCGCGGGCGCAACTTAAGTTTGATTAAATTCATCACCGCTTGTCCGCTCGCCTCGGCATAGGCATCCCGCGATTCATAAGGTGCTGGCGCGCCAGCAGATCCAGGCAAGGCCAGCCCAATTGCTTCGGAAACGCAAGCCATGGTATTGGCGGTGAATTGACCCCCGCAGGACCCTGCCGATGGACAAGCTACACATTCAATGTCGTGAAGCTCCTGCTCATCAATCATGCCCCCCGAAAACTTACCCACGGCTTCAAACACGTCCTGGACGGTAATATCTTTGCCTTTATAGCGGCCCGGCAAGATCGACCCGCCATACATAAAGACCGATGGCACATTCAGGCGAACCATTGACATCATCAAACCTGGCAAAGACTTGTCGCATCCAGCCAATCCAACCAAAGCATCATAGCAATGGCCACGCATTGTTAGCTCAACCGAGTCAGCGATAACCTCACGGCTCACAAGGGAGGACTTCATGCCGGCATGACCCATGGCAATACCGTCAGTCACTGTAATAGTGGTAAACTCACGCGGCGTTCCGCCTGCGGCTTTGACGCCCTTTTTGACCGCTTGGGCTTGCCGCATCAAGGTAATATTACAAGGGGCTGCTTCGTTCCACGTTGTGGCAACACCGATAAAGGGCTGTGCAATCTCGGCCTCCGTCATGCCCATGGCATAATAATAGCTGCGATGCGGAGCACTTTCCGGCCCTACGCTGGTGTAACGGCTAGGTAATTTTGACTTATCGAATGGCATCGGTCCCTCCCCATCACACAGAATTATTCTTGCGATGGCTTAAGATAGGAAATGCCGCTTCAAAAACCTACAGTTTTTTTTTGCAGGTTCGCTTTATTCCAAGTGTCGCAGGGCGCTTTGCAAGCGGGCATAGGTAGCCGTTAGCTCTTCCTGTCGCTCTCGCTGCTCGTCTACCACCTCTTCCGGGGCGCGGGCGATAAAATCCTGGTTCCCCAGCTTTGCTGCAATCTTGTCGATTTCGGTCTGCAGTTTTTTGCTTTCTTTGATCAACCGCTCGCGCTCTTTACTGAAATCAATCACATCAGCAAGAGGTAATAATAATGTCGCCTCACCCAAAATAATCTGGGCTGCACCCGTACTTGATAATTTATCCTTACAATCTAAATGAGATAATCGAGCCAAACGAAGAATAAGCGGCTCATGCCGTTCAACACGAGAAATTGTTTCAGGGGATGCTCCCTGGATAATCAGTGGAATTTGCGCCGCAGCGGGAACATTCATTTCCGCTCGAACGGCGCGAACTTCTGTAATTAGCTTGATTAACCATTCAATTTCTTCCGTTGCTTTTGCATCATTTAGCGCTGCTGAAACCTTGGGCCAACCTGTCTGAACTAACCAATCCTTTTGGCCTGTAAGATGTTGCCAAATCTCTTCCGTTATAAACGGCATAAACGGATGCAACATCCGCATAATTTGATCCAGGCCCCACGCTGAAACAGCCCGAACTTCATTTTTAGCCGCCTCATCTCCACCCATGAAAACTGGCTTAGCAAACTCTAAAAACCAATCGCAGTAACTATGCCATGCAAATTGATAAATCCGTGCTGCCGCTTCATTAAAACGAAATTCTATTAAAGCCTTTTCAATATCTTTTGCCGTAGCCGCAATACTGCTAACCAACCACTTCGACAATGTCTCCTTACATTGCTCCGGCCGAAACTTAGGATCAAAACGGCACTCATTCATTTCGCAGAAACGAGCCGCATTCCATAATTTGGTTGCAAAATTTCGATACCCCTCAACCCGCGACATCGACAACTTAATATCGCGCCCCTGAGCAGCCATAGCGGCCAAAGTAAATCGCAAGGCATCTGCGCCGTAATCATCGACCAATCCTAAAGGATCGACAACATTACCCTTGGATTTAGACATTTTCTGTCCGCGCTCATCACGAACGAGAGCGTGAATATAAACAGTTCGAAAAGGAACCTCGCCCATGAACCGCAAACCCATCATCATCATCCGGGCAACCCAGAAGAAGATAATATCAAATCCCGTAACCAAAACATCTGTAGGATAGTAGCGTTTAAGTTCCTTCGTTTTCTCAGGCCAACCCAGGGTAGAGAATGGCCATAATCCCGACGAGAACCATGTATCCAACACATCAGGATCCTGAGTCAGTGCCGTATCGATCCCGTAATGAGCCCTTGCCGCCGCCTTGGCTTCTTCCTCAGACATGGCAACAAAGATTTTTTGATCTGGCCCATACCACGCCGGAATGCGATGCCCCCACCATAATTGTCGGGAAATGCACCATGGCTGAATATTACGCATCCATTCGTAATAAGTCTTAGTCCAACTAGAAGGCACAAAAACCGTCTTGCCTTCTTCTACAGCTTTGATTGCGGGCGCCGCTAATGTTTTAGCATCGCAGTACCATTGTTCGGTCAGAAAAGGCTCAACTGGAACACCGCCTCGTTCACCGTAAGGAACTTTGTGAGTGTGCGGTTCAATTTTCTCTAAAAGACCTGCTGCTTCCATATCAGCAACAATTCTTTTGCGCGCTTCAAAACGATCTAATCCTCGATACGGTTCGGGAACGGACGCGGTTAATCGCGCATCCTCATCCATAATTTGAATCATCTCGAGATTGTGACGTCGTCCCACTTCAAAGTCATTAAAGTCATGCGCTGGCGTCATTTTGACGGCACCAGATCCTTGATCGGGGTCAGCATAACTATCTGCAAAAATTGGGAGACGCCGGCCAACTAGAGGCAGGATCGCATATTTTCCAATTAGATTTTTATAACGATCATCGTCTGGATGAACTGCAATCCCACTATCACCTAACATTGTTTCCGGTCGGGTTGTGGCAATCACAATATATTGCTCAGAATTGCCCTCAAGAGGATAGCGGAAGTACCAGAGATTACCCTTGGTCTCGCGCGGCTGAACCTCAAGATCCGAGATTGCAGTGCGCAGTTTCGGGTCCCAATTTACCAGACGTTTGTCTTTATAGATAAGGCCATCACGATGAAGATCAACAAACACTTTACGTACGGCTTGAGATAACCCTTCATCCATCGTGAACCGTTCACGCGCCCAATCACATGATGCACCTAATCGGCGCAACTGTTGCGTAATAGCGCCACCAGACTGATCTTTCCATCGCCAAACGCGATCTAGAAACTTCTCACGTCCCAGTTTTTGGCGTGTTGTGCCTTCGGCTTCCAGCTGACGCTCGACCACCATTTGAGTTGCGATACCGGCATGATCCGTTCCGGGTTGCCAAAGGGTGTCCTTGCCTTGCATATGCGCAAAACGAATAAGAATATCTTGAAGCGTATTATTAAGGGCATGTCCCATATGCAAATTGCCCGTAACGTTCGGCGGCGGAATAACGATTGCATATGGCTGCGCATTGCCTTCAGGATGGGCAGAGAAAGCACCTTTGGCTTCCCAGTCTTGATAATGTTTCGCCTCAACATCTCGAGGTTGAAAAGTCTTTTCTAACATTAATGATCCCTTTGGGTGCCTTTCCAAAGCGCCCGCCTAAGTCCACTTGATTATCAGCTGCAGAAATGCCGACACCACAATACTACAAAGGCTATTTGCGTAGCATTATGGGTCTGAGTTATAGCGGCTAGGATCTATTTCGGGCAACCCGTTCGATTTCCTCACGGACTAAACGCTGAACCAAGGGGGGCAGGTTCTGATCAAGCCAGCCTTTCAATAAAGGACGCAAAAGGTCTTTTGTGAGATCTTCTAGTGTACGATTTGGCGTTCCCACTGGAAGCTTGCTAATCGCCGTAAGCTCTGCAAAGGCAGCAGAAGCAGCAAGAGCCGTTTCATTGCTAATTAAAGCAACACTTTGATCGGTTACGCGAGAAACTTGGTTTGTCACTGGAACAGACGAACCTGCCGGAAAAGCCAATTCGGCTATTTCCCGTTCAAGATAATTATCGCTAATTCCTACTTCGGAGCTTGGTTTTTTATTCGAATGGGCGGCCTCATAAGACGGCTGAGACATAGTTGGCCGTTTTGATTGGCCTTCTTGTCGAGGCGCCTGAGGCTGCTTTGGAGATTGTGACACTGGCTGAGACTGCAAAGGCCGCGATTGTGTTTGTTGAGTTTGAGGTGACTGAGGCGCCTGCTGTGGTTGAGGTTTATTTGGCGCCGCTGTTGATTTTCCGACTACATCTGTCAACTCAAATATGCGCTCAGGTACCTTTTGCTGTGGTGATGTCGTTGTATTAGCCGGCCCCGCTGCGGGGGCTGACGGCTTAATGCTGCTTTCCCCATTTTCTGCGATAATTTTGCGTATAGAGGCCAGGATTTCCTCCATAGAAGGCTCTTGTTGATTATCTGCTGAGGTCATAAGAATTCCATTTGCTAAATTTTTCCAGATCAGAATAAGACATCTGACAGCGGAAATACATCCCCAGTAAATAAAAAGGGCCGCGAAAGTTTCGCAGCCCTTTAAAAACAGCGTTTTAAGAAGTCTATTTGGGTTTTTGGGGCGGATTTTTGTTATCCGGCCCGGTTAAATCATCCGGATCGCCGCTAACCCCGATAAGCTTACCCTTCACTTCATCATAGTGCTTTACTGGGTCATAGGCTGCTGTTGGCAATGACAGGGCCGCCGCCGTCAAATTACCCATGGCTGCTGCCAACCGGAACTGTGCCACTGATTCTTCTCGTTGAGCGCGCACAAGATTAACTTGTGAGTCTAGAAATTCTTGTTCTTGATCAAGAACGTCCAGAATGGTGCGAGAGCCAACTGTTGCCTCTTGGCGAACACCTTCAAGTGCGACATTGGCCGAATTTACTTGAGCTTTAAAGCTTACAATTTGAGCCCGCGACGTTAACAATGCTTGCCATGCTTGAGTTGCTCTCTCAGTAGCTGCACGACGGCTTGTTTCAATATCAATCCGACGTTGCCCTGCAGTTTGTTTGGCTTGACGAACACGCGAGTAAGCAACTCCTTGCTCATAAATAGGCACGCGCAATTCAGCGAGAACAGTATAGACATCCGCTTGTTGAGCTTGATTTCCACCCTGCTCCAATGTCCTCGTCCAGCTACTTCTGAGATTTACTTCCGGCAATAACTCACCTTCAGCTTCGTGAATAGATTGACGGGAAGCAGTCTCGAGATATTGGGAGGCTAAAACATCCGGATCGCGCGTCATTGCAGCATTAACTGTCTCTTCCAGGCTTGATGGAAGAGTAATAGCAAATTCCGGGACCGGAAGTAGCGATGGTTCACTGCCAACAAATTTTAGAAAGGTTGCGCGTGACTGGATAAGATTACCCTCGGCAGACGCCCGACTTGCTGTAGCACCGGCAACACGAGCTTCAGCTTGCGACACGTCCGTTTTGGTGATTTCACCGACACTGAAACGATCACCCGCTGCCTCTAACTGTCTATTCAAAACTCGTTCATTATTCGTGGTAATATCAACAACTATTTGATCGCGATAAACATCAAGATAAGCTGCTGCTGCATTCAGGAGAACATTCTGTTCAACTCCTGTAAGCCGCGATCTTTGCGCTAAAACTTCGTTTTCGGCACGCTCAATAGCACGGACCGTCCGGAAGCCCCTGAAGACTGGCTGGGTTAGAGTTGCCCGCGTTGATTGCGGTGTGGTGTCAACAATCGGACCAAATACGCGCTCACCATTAGGTGCATACCGACCTTCCGCGCGGCGATTATTCGTCCACTCGTGACCCACACTCGTTGTGGCATCGATATTGGGTCGGTAACCCGCCTTGGCTTGAGTAACGCGTTCGTCTACGGCACGCAATTCTGCGCGAGCAGCCCGAAGCTGAGGATTGTTTACATAGGTTGCCACTAACGTATCAGTCAGGGACTGAGCGTGCGCCGGACTAACAGCGGCTGCACTTACAAGCGCCAATAAAGATACAGCAGCGACGTTAAGCACGGCCACTTCAGGGCGAGCTATTTTAGTCGGGGACGATTTGAGCCTCATCGCATATCCTTTTAGTTAGGCTCGACCCTGTCAAAAGATAAAGGCCGGCTTCTGTGAGAACCCGGGCAACGCCGGAACCGCACAATCAAATAAAGCACGTTGAGTAATGGCGTTGTTTATCTTCATAAACAGTGTTGCTACCCCCATCGCACCACTACCTTCCGTCCCCCCAATTACAGCAATCAATCGGCCCCCGTTGCCAAGTTGATCAAACAATTTTTGAGGGATGGAATTCACAGAACCTTCGAAAAAAACAATATCGAAAGGTGCTTGTTCTGCACAGCCATTACAGAGGTCCCCCCTGACAATGGCAATATTTTTAAATTTATCTAACGTAAGACGTTTTGCGTCATCAACGAAGCCAGGATTGCTTTCCAAGCCCACGACACTATCTGTTAATTGGCTGAACACAGCTGGGCCATATCCTGTTAAGCACCCAATGTATAGGACTTTATCCCGACATGAAGGATCAGCAGCCTGAATGAGCCGTCCGAAAACGACAGGCTCTAATAGGTATCGGTCTTGACCAAGCGCCAGATCTTCATCGGCATATGCGAGGGTGCGTAGTGATTCAGGAACGAAATCTTCCCTCACCACAGTATTCATTGCTTTAAGAATTTGCTGGTTGGAAACACGGTTAGTTTTCAGCTGCCGATCTACCATATTATGGCGGAATAGCGCCGATTTTGTACTTTGCCACTGATTTGGGAATGTCGTAATCAACCTTTGGTATTCCCTACAATTAATAGCGGCAGCACCATGCTTACCATCTACCTTTTGTGTTTATAATCCTTTAAAAGGGTATTTGCAACCCCGTTTTCACTTTAATTTCGATTATGATCCTATCTTTTTACTTCAAAAGCTCTTTACGAGAGTTCACTTGACTATTCGGCCTATGCCGACTTGTATGCAACCGCTGGCCCGGTGGGAGAGTGGCTATCTATCGGACTGCAAATCGGATCTTATTATTTATATTTCAAAGACTTAACTAAATTTATTTTGGAAAACCGCCGACGAAGAATCAATGACTTAGCAGCGTTTTGGAAAACTTTTTGAGGGTAAAAATGGGTGCGATAATCGATGAGGACACTATCCTAAAATTCGCCCATAAACACTCGCGCTTTCATCGAAAAATAATTGATAGCAGTGCGACCTGTGGGTGCTTTAATTGCTCTGGGGTTTTCACGCCCGATAAAATCAAACGATGGACTGACGAAGGACAAACGGCAACCTGTCCATATTGTGATATCGATTCGGTGGTAAGTGATGGGTTTTGGTTTCCTATCACTAAATCATTCTTGCGCGCGATGCATAACCGTTGGTTTCGCCAAGGCAGCAATGGCAATGGCGAGAGGGTTGTTATCTGATCCCGTAACTTAACAGGATAGAGCACCGACCTTCTAAGTCGGGGGTTGCAGGTTCGAGTCCTGCCAGGGTCGCCAATATGGAGATAAAATATTTTATAAGTTGTACGCTTTAAGGCTTGACGCCAGGATTTGGTTGTTATAAAAAGAGGTCATTGAGCAACCGAACTGGGGAGATCCAAAATGCTAAACACTCAATGGGCAAAAAATACCAAGACCGGCAATGTAGGTTACAATGCAAAGGAAGTGGTTTTGATTAATGGCGAAAAAGCTTGTGAGTGCGTCACTCTAGCCGGGGGCAAGATAGCCTTGTGGACAAATTACGAATTAGTAAGCGAAGAAAGTTTAGGGTAATGGAGGAGGTAAAATATAATCAGCGGAAATACCGCTATAAATCAACTAAATGGTTCCGAAAATTATCGGATACCAAGCATGTCACCATTACTGTAGAATACTATAATAAGAAAATAAAGTCTTGGTCTCAGGTCAAGAATTGGGAGACTTTAGATTATTTTATAAAATTACGAAATGAAAAATATCCAAGAGCAATATAATCGCATTTATAAAAAATACCCCACTAATGAAGCGTGTTTAAAGCTTCTTGAAATGGTTAGATGGAAAGACGCCCCAACGTGCCCCTATTGCACCCTTAAGAAGGCTTATACTCATAAGGAAAAACATAAAGTGAGGTGGCAATGCGCGAATTGCAAGCGTTCCTTTTCTGTTACGGTAGGAACAATATTCCATAACTCACATGTAGAATTACACTACTGGTTTTTTCTTATCAACGTTATGTTTTTTGTAGATAGCAACTTATCAGCTTGCGAAGCTGCGAGACATTTACAGCTACGCAGACCGACTGTGTGGAGCATGATGAATCGCATACGAAAATCTATGCTTGATGACAAATTGCTGAGCAATCTAGCTGCTAAGTTACAATTATAATTATGACCATGCCCACAATAGAAAGCACCATAGACTAAGACAGCACAATCACCACCAACAACAAAACCACCAAAGCGACGACTCCTATCACCCGTCGCATCGAACTCATCCAAATATTACCCAAGCCGCCCATGAGAAAAGGCTAAGCTATAAGGGTTAATTTTCGGTCGAATATAAGGCTCGTAATTTTACAACTTGCCCTACCATTATGCCTTTCATAGGTTAAGGCAATGAAACTCAAACAGTCCGAAAATCAATCCAAGGTCCCGCCAAAACCTGCTGACACTAATTATATTAATATAGGGCCGGGTATATACATATCCAAGGATATTGAAGAGCGGGAGTGGCCAGATTTTAAAGATGAAGAGTAGCGTCCCACGGCCCTAGGCTATAGCCATCCGGCATGACCGGGTCCTCTACCGTAGTAGAAGCTTCGAACCATGGGAGTTAGTTTTGGTGGAGCGTTTGCTTATCTGGCTAATCCTGCCCACCAAAGCAGAGCCAGTCCACGAAACGCCCTATGATTCTACCAGTTTGAGCCAATAATGCAATAGGGCTTGCCTGCGATATTTATAGTGATACAATCATCACAATTCGCTTGCGAAGGGAGATCGTGCCACGCGATCGTCAGGGGCTTCTTAGGCCCCTGTTTTATTTTGTGCTACACGCTTGATTTAACGCCTGGGTATTATCAGCTACCCTATCAATCCATGCCCCCGTCTCTTTGGGAGGGGGATCGGTCTTATCCTCAAGTTGTCGGGTGAGCCATTCAATTACTGGCTTAGGGGCCGTTTGATCTCTATATGAGGGACAATCGGCAATCGTGCGTACTGTAAGCATGGGCCCTGCGCATCCTGCCAGCGTGAATGCCAGCAAGAATAGAATTACACGCATTGGTTAATTATCCTTTAAGGTGCCCAAGCGGGAAGCTTTATCCCGATAGGTGTCGGGCTTAGGGGCATTGTGGATCTTGTCCGCCTCTTTCCGGGCGTTAATTTCCGCGTCTCTGTGGGCTAGTTCAGTAGTCACGGCCCCATCGTGAGCTATAATCTGGTCTCGTTCCCGTTGCCGGAAATAGCTTATAACCCCCTCGACGATTGCCTTCAGGAACAGGCTGCCAAGTGATAGCAACCAGTTCACGGTGCCTCGCGTGTCTCAGGTGCATTGGCTTGCATTTCTGCCAGCTTAGCCTCTGCCATCTCAGCTAACCGCTCAGGCGTTACACCGAACTTCTTAAGAATGCCGGGAGCAGAAGCGAGTGTATAATTGGCACCATCAGCGAGAACTTTATTCTTAGTGTGAATCTCTAACCTGCGATTGCTCAAAACCTCACCAAGCTTAGAAAAGCCTAGGGCAATACCGCGCCCCAAAATATCTTGCAGGGTTTTATTATCTGCGATCTCTGTATCCACACCGAATTTCTTTGCCCATTTGCGAAAGAGCGGTATGGCAAATAGCACTGTTAGGCTCGATGCCAGAATTGTGCTGAAAGCAACTAAAAAGTCCAGCAGCCTTACAATCGTCGGCATCAAGTCGATCACGTAGTCCATGTTCACTCCTTGTAAAAGATGTGGTTACCAATTTGAGTAGTTCGTGTCATCTCACCCGACCATTTGGGTTTGATCTTGTAATCGTGGTAATGCGTCGCCCCGCCCGTAGAATCAGGTAACGTTCCCGCAACAGCCTTCTCTGCAATCAACAGTGCCTGTGCGTACTGCTTATCAATCTCGGTTATATTTGCCGCCTTCTCGCAATTCGGATCGTTCGGGTTCCAGCAGCTAAACTGCATCGGCTTTCTGCATACTTCTGTAATTGTATCCCCAAACCACCCACCGCGCTTTGCACGGTTCAGGATCACAGAGGCGACTGCTTCCATGCCCCATTTACCCTCACCCCTAGCCTCTCCCCATATTGTCCGGGCTAGGACTTCTTGATCGGTCATAAAAAAACCGCCCGAAGGCGGCTGCATGTAGGTGATGTTATATTCAGCATTTTTGTCAGCCTCCATTGGGAAGACAGCAATCATTAAAGCTAAAGCAATCTTATTTACGGACAGGCACGAACCTTAAGACAAGCTCAACCAATCCCTTAGGACCTAAGTATCCACTCACACCGCAAAGGGCGCATGTTCCAGCTTGTGATAAAGCGAAATAATCACTCACCCCCATAGCAACCAGTCCACAGAATATTGCTGCAACAGTCTCGAACACTAACCGTTTTGTGAAGAACGGCTCATTATTCGCACGCATAATTTCGGCATGGGCGAAGAACCGGGCCATGACCGCAGATAACAGCGCACCAGATACGATTAAGGTCTTTTGTATGGCGGCTGCCACATGCATGAGTAAGTCATCCATGCGTCCCGCTTTCGATGGCCTTCAGCCTTGCATCTAAGTCTCTTACCTGGTCGGCCAAAGATGGCCCCGATTCATTCTCAACCGGCGGCTCGGTGAAAATATTTGAAACTGTCTCCCGGCTTTTGGGAACGTAACCGGTGTTTTCCCATCTGACGGAATTACCCAAATAAACATACGGCATATTCTTCTCCCTAAATAATGTATCCGGTGATGACCATACGATATATGGAGGACGTGTTGGATGAGATCCAATAGAGTGTCTGTGCTGTTAACAATGGCACACGGAAATTACCTGCCACGAAGAAGCTATCAACGTTACCCGCTGCATCGAAGGAGGCCGCATAGTGAACACCAACACCATTAGTATCAGCTGCAACCGCTATTGCTTGGTCACCTGAGGTCGTTGTTGAAATTCCGCATGTTCCAATGGCAACCACTGCATTGGTTGGAACCATTCCCGAGATAGATTGGGATGCGTAGGTAGCCGTACCTGCTTGGGCCGTGAAAACTACTTGAGGCGCAATGTAGATCGTTCTATCGACCTGCATGAACTTAACAAAATTCGATGATCCATCATTTCTCACCCAGCCGATAAAGGCGCTAAAGGTGTATCCACTCGGCAACGTAGGGCTGGTTGCGGAGGTTGATAAGAGACCGGACTTTGTGGTTCCGTTCCAAATAATGTGAACAGCATAAAATGTTCCCGACGACTCGGACCCACCATCTAATCCGTTTGCCCCCGATGCCGTGATGTCAATCGTCACACTAACTGAGCTCAATAGTACGGCCTTACCTGAGGAATTCTTGACGACAATCTCGTTAATAACGACATCGATCTTACTATTGGGGGTGCCGGAATTATTATAGGCCTTCAATCCTCTCGCGCTGGCGACAACAGCCGGAGCACGCCCCAAAATCTCCGCCATTGCGGTTTGTCTATTTGCGGAAGCGCTGGCGTCGTAAAAAGCTAGAAGATCATTGGTTGGATCTAGAGTATTCTCTAATGTCAAACCTGCGATATCCATTTCAATGCCACTCGAAGTTCTCTTTACTCCGTTGGCGACCTTGGTTCTTAATTTTCCTGTGTTATATTCAAGGCCTGGGTCCGTATCGAGATCTGTCGCGATGGTGGGTGCACCCGAGACACCATCACCATTCGTAATGGCTATCCCGTTGCCGGCCGTCAAGGTGCGAACCGTCCAAGTATCCGTTTCCGTTCTAACCGCAACACCAGTGCTATTCAGACCCTCGACCGCCGCCAAGTCATTAGCGAGAGCTGCCGTAATGGCGCCCGATCCTGTAACTGGTCCGCCAGAGAAAGTTAATCCAGCTGCGGGCTGGGTAATATCGACACTCGTAACTGTGCCAGTTCCAGGAGCGGGCACCCAGGTACCGTCACCCTTTAAATAGTAGTCCTCTTCTCCAGCGACTGGCTTCGGAACAATGCCCTCAACACCAGCGGTTCCAGATGTCGCTCCCACCATCGCAGACAATCTGGCAACGTCTATAGTCCCTGAGATAATTGCTGATGCATCATGTGTGTGGACCAAAGCTGCCTTACCAGCGACGTCGTTCTGCAAGGTCTCAATTTCATCATGGGCGTACTGGAAGTTTTGACGAACCGATGCGGTGGTTGGATTGCCCTGTACCGGGACTGCTGGATTAATATTAGATGTCATGTTGCCTCCGGTATCTCGGTCCAGATGTCAGGTCCGTAATCCCAAAATGTTTGATTGTTGTCCCACACCGAAACCCCACCATCCCAAATGGACGTAGGCGCGGTTGCAGGCGAAACTTCAGTCCAGGTCGTCATGCGACTTCCATCACTCTGAGTGATGAAAAGCCTGCGCTTCCAAAGTAGTTATCGCCACCAAAGCCATTGACTGAGATATTTCCCGATGCAGCTGGACCACACCTCAACTTAAAGGTTATTGCTGACGTCGTTCCGCTGGTCATGAAATATGCTAACGGGAGCATGTCGTTGTTACCCGCCTGAAGACGGACAGTTCCGGCAGCAACCGCGCTTGCGTCGCTATCTTTAAACAGCGCCAGTGATGCGTAAGATGTGCTGCCAGAAACCGAGCCAACAAACACTAGTGCCTCAACAATCAGCTTTGAAGTTGAGGATTTAGGAGTGATCGTGACCGTGATGATCTCGTTCCCTTCCGTGTTCTGGGGAACGCTTGTGTCTACAGGTATAACGGTGTTGCAGTATGTGTGGCCGGTTAAAACTGTAGATTGAACTTGAAGCAACCCTGACCATGCCCAGGTAGGATTGGCGGCTGGGCCTTGGGTCTTTAATATCTGTCCGCTCGTTCCCGCACCGAGCCTTGTTGGGGCCCCAGCGGATGCATAATAAAGAATATCGCCCTGAGTACCGTGCTCTAGTTTGGCAAGGGTAATCGCATCGTCCGCAATCTGACCTGTCCGGATCTTAGCCAGGGGGGAAACAATGTGCACCGCGACCGCCGTTACCCCCGATGTAATCGACCCGCTATCTAAGGTAACGTTTACGGTTGTGGCCCCGCCCCCAAAGGAACTCGAGGAGATAAAGCCATAGAGGAAACCTCCATCCGCAACCCGTATCCCTCTCCCAGTCTGGTATTGGGCTGTCTGGTCACCCGGGACCGTTATAGTATCGGCATCCACAAAGGTAGGGACATGACCTAGGTCGATCCATTCCGCCGCCTCATACCAGCGCCGGGTAGCCGCCATATTCTCCCGCATAGTGTCGTTAACCGTTGAGGGAGCCATCCCTTCAGGGGCGCCATCCGGCGGCGCGCTTGTGTTTCCACCTGCGGTATTGGCCCAGGATTTAATATCTGCCATATTCGTTTCCTAAAGAAAAAGGCCGCCTGTTATGGCGGCCTGTGGGTGTGTCTCTGTTTTGTTGTTGTTAAATTAACTAGAGATTTTTTGAGGTTCATGACATCGTTTCATCGATGCTTTTTGCAAAGATTGGTATAGGTCGAGGTTCGGTCTAGTAGTAGGCGGCTGCGGTGTATGAGGAGGCACGATGACTAATAGCATTTTTGATAAGGCAACAAGCCAAGCTTACTCAGGCAAAACTATGTGGATATTTCCTAGTGCAGTTATCCTCATCGTATTATTTGGTTATTTTCTCGATCTCGAAAAATCCACACAAGGATTGTTAGCATTGTGCGCATTTGTAACATCTCACTTCTATAAAACGCATCTCACGTTAGCAAATGCAGTTGCGCTTCTATCTAACTCCATCACAAGTAATCGTGAATTTATATTAAATGAAGTCGAAAGAAAACACGAGCGCATGGCTAGAGAGAAGGTTGCATTTCAAACCAGGCTTGAAAAGCTCGAGAAGCTTGATGACCAACTTTCACATTTTCTTTTCATGGCTCAATTGAAAGAAGATGTCAAAAAAAACCAAGCTCTCAAATAAAATCTCAATCAGTAACGTGGTACCCGAAGTTTTTCAGTGCAGATTTGTATTGGTCGATTGCCTGGGCCGTCTCCGGATCTGAATTCCTACGTATAATTTCTAGTCGCGCAAGATGCGGGCCAAAGCCTTCTTTTGTGGGCGGTCTTGATGCCGATCTGGTTAACCATTGAACAAATTTCGGGCTCGTTAACAGTTTGCTTGCACCGGCAGGCACGCCATACACCGCCGCTAAAGCACCCATGCCCACAAGCGGACCTCCGGTGACGAATGCCGCAGCAGAACTACCAACACCACCCGAAAAATAAGAACTTGTTAGCACGTTACCGGCTGTTCCACTTGGATTTGCTCCGCCCTTAATTGATTTATCGAAGGCCGCGGTTAGCCTCTCAAGATTCTGCAAGTTCCGATACAATTCGGGCCCCTTACCACCAAACATTGCCTGTCTTGCTTCTGGCGGCAATTGCTTCATTTGCGATATGAATTGAGAAGGGTTAAATGTCGCAACTCCATTCTCATCAACTTTTGTGCCTATCTTTCTCAGACTTGCACCAACAAAGTCCCCCCATGCCTCATCTCCAACTACTGCCTTTAATTGACGGAGTTTTGTTCCGCCATCACGCGAACCACTTAGTGCAGCATTGAATACCTTCTCAGGCGAGTCTTGGCCTAAAACCTTTTTGTATATACCCTCAATTTGCTCGCTTCTTTTTCGCCAAATATCATTGGCGGCTTTAAGAGCCTCTGCGCCTCCGGGAACTTTAGCGGCAGCGCCCTCCATATCGGCTGATAGTGAGCTATATAAACCTTCAAGGGCTGCCCGGTTTTTATCCGGCGCAAGTGATGGAGTGCTGATTTCTTTACCAATTTCTGAGCGCAAGTTCTTCAGAATCTCATACGGAACTGGCTTTCCCGTTACCAGGAGATTTCGATATTGCGAGATCACGGGCGCCTCAAGAACCCTCTGAAATTCAGTGTTACCACCAAACTTATCTGCAATCTCCGTTAAATATGATGTCGTATTTGGCAATTCTGCTGGCATATCCTTTGGAACTAAGTTGTCTAGTTTGCTGTAGGCTCTCTCAGCTTGCTGCCGTGAAGCCTCAAGCCATTTCTGTCCCCCTGCCTGCAAGGACGAACCAGCCTCTTCCTTACCAACAGCTGACCCATATTTTTGAGCGATATTTTCAAAACGATCACCTAGTTGATTTGCTGTATTGTCTCTTGTCTTTTGGATTGCACCCTCAGTGAATGGAAGATTTTTTAGCCACCCCTCGACTTTTTGGGTGGTATTTGTCCCCGCCATACCAGCGGTTAGATCAACCCCTTCTTCCTTCGCTGCTTGAGCAATTTCGGCGGCATTCTTTCCGGCTAAAGATTTCCTGATCATGCTGCCGGGTAGGCCCGCTGCCTTTCCCCCAACAGTCATGGCAGCCGGAATAGCGGCCCCTGCTCCGCCACCGATCAGTGATCCCATAGCTCCGCTCAGAACTGTATCTTGTAGGCCCTCGCCTGACCCGGCGCCATAGAGACCGCCGATTGCGGCCCCCTCAGCGGCATTTCCAAGTAGCTTTTGAAAGAAAGTAGGCCCTCCACTGGCCATCGCATTCTTTGACGCCGCAACCGCCTTCTCAGCGTTACCTATATTTTCTAGTCCTCGAACTGCGCCCTTGCCTGCCGCTTGACGTGCTGCGCCGGTTACACCAGTACGGATCATACCGCCTAAGCCGCCACCAGGAACGGCCATTGTACCGATACCACCGACTATTTGTCCGCCTAGAAAAGAATTTGGATTCGTCGCTTCATCCTTATCAAGGACCTCCCGCGCAGCATCGCGACCGGTTGCATACGCGTTCCCCAATTCGTTGGCCCCCTCGAATGCGCTTTTCCATGCATCGCCATACAAATCTGACGCTGCCTGACCAATACCCTTATCTTTCGCGTCTTGCGCAGCTTTAATATAACGCACCATCGCGCTTTGTAATGCGGTTGGGGCTTTGTTCATAGCCGTTCCAACCATATTACCTACGCCTATAGCTTCATCACCAAAGTTAGCTAACGCACCTTGACCAACACCTCGCGCAAAGCTCCCAAGCTCACTAGGCGCATTCGGGTCTTGTTGCTGAGCAGGAGCGATCATAGGCGTTTCTTGGGCTGGCGGCGCAGTTTCAGGCGGCTTAGTACCAGTCTGAGCGTAATACTCAGCCAAGGTCGGCGTAGCCTGCAGTTGCTCAGTCGTCACGCCCTCTTCGTCTAAATATTGATAGATTTTTTCTTTAGGCGCATTCATGCTTTTTAACTTAGAAATGTTGCGCTTGATTTTAAAAAAATCTGGTTGCTGATCCATTATTCTAATCCAAACTCATCTTTGACTTTAGCCGCCCCAGCTACTTTAGGAGCGCCCAATTTATTGCCTGATCCAGCATCTTGCGGCGCATCTTCCGGCTGCGAGTAATCAATAATCACTGTCTTGGGGTCTATTCCTTGGCTTTCGGCAATTGCCCTATATTGATCACTCGTTTTCTTCATATTCTGAGTGTGCGTATTGTACATGTTATTTGCCTCGGCAAGGAACGCTTGCTTTAGGTCCGGTGAAAGTCTTTCACCACTTTTTAGCTTAAGTACTGCCTGCTGAACTTTGTCTCCGAAGTTTCCTGACGCAGCTGCTGTTTCAAACTCACTCTCTCGAACTACTGAACCTGGGTCTAAGAGCTTAACAAATGAATAGAGCATAGACATATCTCCTGCGCCCGTATTGGAGGCTGCGGATCGCTTGATGTTCGAGTATGCTGTTCCTACCGTTCGGTAATCCTTAGTAAGGTCATTGAGCTCTTTACGCAGGTTTCTTCCATCTGGAGTTTTTGCGGGTTTATCAGCCGGACCACCTGGAATTGGCTCTAAACTTTCGCCGTCTGCCCCCAAACGATATCCACTAGGGAGTTTGATGTTAGGTTTATCCGAGCCAATATTTAGGGCGCGAACAGGCGATCCCAATCTTTCTCCACGTGTCCCATCTGGATTGACTGCGAAAACACCCTCCGCTGTCTGAACCGTTTGGGTGTTTTTTGCGGGTGTTTCTTTATACGGTGTCATTCCAGCCGCTTCCGATGCGGGTTTGTAAACTGGTTTACCATCCGGCCCAACCACAGCAACAAGATTTGGGTTTACAGGTGCCTGCGGCTTGGACAAGGCAACTGCCTGGTCACCCATGCCAGCGTTGAACAATAACGCCTTGCCCTCCGGTGAATTAACATCCCCACCACTTTGAACAAAGTTTGACAGTTGATTTTGCGCTTGCTGTTTCTTGGCTTCCTGTTCACGTTCAAGTTGGTTTTTTCGAAAGCTATTCTGAACCTGAGCCATTTGGACTTGATTCGTCATGTCTCTTGAGGCTTTGTTTTGCCCCATTTCCATTCCCTGGCCAAAACCCCTCATGCCTTGGGTCATACCCTCAGACCAATCTCTCCCACCCATCAACCCTGCGCCGGACATGAAGAGGCCCTCAAAAAGACCAGGCCGACGCGAGGGTTGCGGTTGACCAAGAATCTGACCGTAAAATGTGGGTTCTTCTTGGCCGTAAATCGATGAGTATAAAGGCATTAGATAAACCCAAGCATGCCAGCGAGACCCGCTGCACCCATGCCCCCACCTAAGAGTTGTTGGAATAAGCTAGGACCACCTTGAGACGTCATCTGCATTCCCGTGTTAGTTCCTGAAGAAGATCCGCCGTAATTCCCACCGACCGCATCCTTGTACCGAGCGATATTCTGCCAAGGCGCGTTGTCTTGGAACTGACCTGCTTCCATTAACATCCGTGCATCTGCAGCGCCGATTTGAGGCGCCATGTTCGCCGCTTGCATCTGGTTATTTCGCTCGTTAGCGTAATTCTGACCATAGATGTTTGACGCGAGATTATTTAACGTATTTCCATAACTGTTGGCCGCTGATCCCGCCGCGTTAGCGTAGGCAGTAGACCCCAATCTCCCACCCTTGGAGAAAGCACCATTTAATCCTGGCATGGTGTTGTTTCTGAAATTCTCTCCAACACTCTGCGCAGCGGAGTTGAACATACGATCTACATAAGGATTAGAATTTAAATAAGCCCCATTAACTGTGTCCCCAATCATTCTCGAAGCCCCAGCGATCGCTCCGTTAGGATCAGTTGCGCGTTGAGTTAACAAGTCTAAACCCTGTTGCGTCGTCTGACCCATCGGCCCTTGGTTGAACTGGTTCTGTGCTTGGGAGAACACATCCTTCAAATAAGGTTGCTGTGGCGCCCATGGATTTGACGAACTTTTACTTGTAGACGTCATCGGGTTATAGGTTGGACCCTGAGATTTAAATAAGCTGTCAAAAAGAGACATGGCGTCACCCTAAGATTAAGTAATTAAAAGTCCTGTCAGTCGTTACGTCGTTCGCATGGGCAATGAGAAACTGCCCATTGGTGCTGGAGTCCAAAAATGTCGTTGCTAAAGCCGCCGCCGCGTTTGCTGTCACAGGAGAGAACAGCACAACACAATTCATGGTCGCTCCCTTGTCAGAAACCGCAGTCGCCGTTGTTCCAGTTAATAACGTGAAACGACCCCTGGACCTCAAAACAGAAAGGGCCCGGTTAAGGGCCTCAGCAATCAATCGTCTATGCTCAACATCGTCATTAAAGACACGGGGCGCGTCCCTTAGATCCATTACCTGCGCCCCTCAGGGACGAGAGATGGAATGACGCCAATTGCCCGTTCAAAATTCCCTGTCAGCTCGGCCCGATATCTTAAATATCTTCCCGCTTCGATAACCGGACATTCACCGTTGACATTTAAGGCTGAGGCATTCCCCCACACGACCGGATCAGCTTCACGGTCGCGCCTTCCAATTCTAATCGAAACTCCACTTCCCCCATCAATTAACGGAACAACGTTATTACAAAACGACCTTTTCCCAGGGAAGGCTTGGATTTCTCCAGTATCCAGAATCGCATCCATCGCCACACCGGTGAATGAGGCGAACTTATGTGACGTGTTAAACGCACCAACGTACCGAGTTCCACCTTTAAAAATGTTGTCATCTAAAGAGGCCGGTAATAGGTCGATATTGGAAGAAATGTCATCAAGCTGCTCCAAGGTGTAGCCTGCAGACATCGCATTTGCTAACGTCTCAATCTCAACCTCGCCCCGTGACCATTTCCCAGTCGGCCAGTGAAACATCACTAGCTTATTGGGAGTTCCGTTTAAATTACCCGAACCGGCATATGACCATTTAACGATCTTCTTAACCGGATCAATTAACGAACTCACACGATCAAGGTAGTCACCATCCAAGTCGGCCAGAACATACTTATCAACTTTAGATTCCCCAATTGCCTCAGAGGAGTTTCCGTTAAAAACAAAGAATCCCTCTTCAGAGAGATAAAATGACGTCCGTCCAAGATTAACAATCCCACCGGAACATAAAGCACCCCGTCCAGGCTCAACCTCATCAATTCGGAAGATTAACGGCGGGCCGTCGTAGGTAAGCCTTGAGATTGAATTAGACTGGAAGATTGTCCCATACTCACCCCCAATAATTCTTATAACAGCGCCGCCATTTCCGTAGAGATCCTGCCGGTCACACTGGGTCGCGGGGTCTGGCCTAAAATCAGTCGGGTCTTCTAAACCACTCCACCAAATCCTATTTGGAACGTGTCCATCTACGGGATCTATGGTGTTTCCTAAAACAACAAACCCTCCCACAGCAGCAATGTGATGGGCTTGAGGTTTAAAGCACGCAGAACTTGAAATTCTGTCGTCAAAGTTCGTTCCCGTTAAGTCAATATACTGAAGGGGCGCGGCAAAGGAGCAAGCCAGCATGGTCTCGCCCCATTTCAAAAACTCCCATTTCATCTCAAAACTAGCCGAAAGAGAGTAGCCCCCAATCTTTGAACTATTTTGCCATGTTGTAGACGTTAGCCGATACAGTCTAGCAGCATCGCCTGCAAAGAAATGCGCGTCTTTCGCACTATCTCTGGCAGCCGCAGCCCCTCGACAATAAGCTTTTAAATCTCCAGTATTTTCTTCTAAAGATGGAAGAGGCGCATATCCAACCTCTCTTGGAAGAACATTCAAAGCCTCTGCCGTCCCGCCATTATTCAGCGCAGGTCTGTCTGGTTGCCACCCCTCAAACGGAATCAAAACTGCGTTGGCCTTAATCTACCACTTGAAATTTTACGCGCCGTTAAACTTAGGAGATTATTTAACGCATCCTTCTCTTCGCCGCGCATGACCGCAGCGGACTCATAATCACGGATCAAATTGGTAAATAGGTTATATTTTGCCTTCGACCTGATTAGGATCTCGGCATCGGTCATCCATGCGTTCGTGTCGGTTTCCAAGGCTAAGGTTGGAAGTGACTTAACATACGCCATTGTTAAGGTGTAAGTTCCATCCGGAGATGGGTATAGGTAGATTTCATCGCGGTAGATCGCGTAGTCGGTTGGAATGCCGGGATTAGTGGAAGTAAGTTGATCTAAATAAGACCAATCTCGCTTAGTAATTGGATCATCATAACCGTTACTTCTGATTTTTAATGTGTCGAACTCGATGAGGTTCACTGGAACAGGTAGTCTATTTTGATTGTAGGTTGTCAGCGCGGTCCCTGTAACCTCGTTGAACCAAAATCGGGTATTTTCGTAAAACTTAATGGCACTTTGGATCGCAGCTTTAATCTCATTATTGATGTTATCGCGCACAACCTCCGTCGCTATGCGGGTCTGCATTTCTCCGTAGGTGCTCATTTACATTTCCGCTCGTGCAGGCCAACACCGCGACCTACTTGCTTGCCACACTTCTTGCAAACACCATTGGACACACCCTTAATTTCAATCTTTTGAGCAAAAGGGTCAGGCTTTTTAAACACAAGAAAGCCATCAACGATTTTGGCGTGTCCAGGTCCATAGATCTTCTCAATGTCCTTTAAAGCTTTTTCCGCTGCGATCTGACGACTGTTCATTTCAATTTAAACCACTCATCTGAATAGGGAACATCTTCATAACCTTTCATCCACGGTCCACCTCGGGTGAAGTGTACAGCTTTTGGCTCCAGGTCCATTGACGAATGACCCTCTAACCAATTCCATTCTTCTGGAAGAGACCCAATCTCTTCTTCTTTCAACCAGTGAAACCCATGCAACCATCTACCGGTCGCTCCACTGACTGTTTCAGGGGTTAAGTTTTTACATTTTGAAGGATTCATTAACATCAAAGACGACCAGTTCTTTCGGAAATACTTCCCTTGAGAAATGCCGTCCATTTTCCGCTCTTCCACAGGGATATGATTGTGCTGGACAACCATCACCGCCTTGGAATCGTCAATTAGACTGAAGAGTTCATTTATCGGCGCACGGAAGATAAAGTCCGCATCACAGAACAAAACCCATTCGTCGTTAAAGTTTTCTAAAGCTGGAACTAGAAACCTTGTAAAGGCGAAGTTAGTTGAAAATGGGAGACCATCTTGATCATCGATCATCTGGCCGGTCTCCGTGACCCTATAGGGCCTCCAGTACATCTTTTCTTGCCTAAGCTCCCAGTCCTTTAATGCTCTAATATCGGCATAGTTATTTCGGAGGATCGATCGCTTTAATACGTCATACGCCTCAGCATCTTTTTGATCCCAACCGACATAAACCTTCATGAGACGATTACTAAGAACTCCCCTTCATTTAACTTAGTGAAGTTCCTAATCACGAACTGATCCCATAGCTTGGGTAGCCACCATTTAAAAGATTCGACAATCAAGTGCGCATTTCTTCCATCCGGAAGGACTTTCTGTGCCGGGCGCGTCGCGATGACAAAAATGCCTCGTTGTAAAGTTAATTGTCTTAAGTGGTCAAGAACCTCATCTAAATTCTCGGGTTCTATGTGTTCAAGAACATCAGTACAAACCACGAGATCAGACTTCGAAGGCTCGCCATCAAACCCCTCAATTGCCGGATCATAGTTCCGTATTGGAAATCCCAACGCCTCTTCTAGAGTTCGCTTTCCACATCCGTAGTCTAGAATTGTCTCGGCTTTAATCTCTTCTGAGATCTGTTTAACCAACCCCGCCCATTTATGACCAGACACCCCGTAATCAGGTCTGGAATGGTGCAGTTGTTTATTAAGCCGCTTGTAGGAATCGCTTATGCGCATCAGCTTTAACTTCCTGAATTAAGTCATCCCAATTTGTATTCTGACGATAAAGTTTGACGGATTTATACCAAGGTAAGTCTCCTTCAACCCCGTATCTCCATGAAGGTCTTGAAGGCACCAAAGTCCAACATGGGACATTCAGCGCTCCACAAAGGTGGACCACGGAACAGCAAACCGTAATCACCAGATCAAGCTCTGAAACTAAGGCTGCGGTTTCATCGTAATCAGTCGGTTCTGCCGCTGCCGGCCAGTGTTTAAGCCCAAGCTTAATCGCATCGTCCATCGATCCAGGGGTATACTGAAGGGAGATGAACTCCGCATCCATTTCTAGAAGCGGTTTTAATCTCTCAGGATTAATGGACCTGTCTTCAACCCGGGTATGGTTAACTCCACCCTGCCAGGACAACCCAATCTTTGGACGGTTCGAGAGTTGCCCCCTCCAGAATTTCCGCTTTTCGTTGGAGGCAAGGAGATATTGCCCACCAGGGAACTTTCCATCTTTCCGGTAAATGCCTGGAAGAGACCCCATAGCAATCCAACAATCTGGCTTAAAATCTTTGGGCCACTCTTTACCCGTTAAATCGTGAGTTCCAATGACAATCGCCTCAGGAAACGACCTGGCGAAGAGATTTCTTAACCGTGGCTCACACTCAATTAAGACTTTCTTGGAATCCCTGATCGCCTCAGAAATACAAGAGGCAAACATAATCTCATCCCCTAAGCCCTGTTCTCCGTGGATGACAAGGGTTTTACGTCTTTCCCCTTGCCATTTAGGGAGGGTTTTCGCGTATTCGCGTTGTTTTAAACCTCGGTGTTCATAGAGCTCCCACCCTGACCAATCTCTTGCTTGCAAAAGACATAGAGATTTATTCCAAAGGGCGGTTTTGTTCTCGGGATCTAAGGTTAACGCCTTTTCAACGTATTCTAAAGACTTATCGGTAATTCCTGTGTCACAATGCACAGCAGAAAGGTTCGCCCATAGATCTGCGTCCTCCGGCATTGACTTAGTCGCCTCCAACCAAGCTTTCTCCGCATCCTCAGATCTGTTTTCTGCCTTATATGCATAGCCTAGATTACAAAGTGACGGGCCGTGGTTCGCATCAATGCTTAAGGCCTGTTTGAATAAATTTACTGCAAGTCCTGTATTGCCTTTTTGTAACTGAATGGTGCCAAGCAAATAGAGTAACCAATGGTTTTCCATATTTTTGGAAAGAAGTTTGTTATAAATCTTCTCAGCGCCATCCAAGTCTCCATTACGGTGCTTGGATTGAGCCTCTTGAAGAAGGTCGGCGGCATTTACGAGTTGTATCATTATCTCACCAATTAGGGGGTGGGCGTCCCCACCCCCATTGTTGTTACGGTGTATCGTCCATAGTGTAGTAGATGGTAAACTTAGCTAGCGCGGACGAAGAAAAAGCCGAGCTATTCTTAAGTTGCACCCACGTCCAGTCTTGGTCGGTAAGGTTCACAGTGTAGGGCAACAAGACATTTGTCCCCCTCACCACGCCAGCACCGGCAGATGTTAACGTTCCTGCCATGAGTGCTGAAGGTGACGCTGAAAACCCGATTTTAGCCGTGTTGTCAGCACCGCCAACCGAGCCATAGAACTGGAAGTCCACAATTTTCGCTCGGTTAGGTACCTTAACCAGAAGAATTGTCGACGCCGCTGTTCCAGTAGCTGCATAGGCGAAGTTGGCATGAACAACGTTGACACCAACATGAACGGCTTTGGCAACGTTAGGGACGGTAGAAGCTGTAAATGTAGCCATGTTACCCTCCTAAGCGCCGGTATCGACGTTAGGCGTACCCGCCCAAGTCGAAATCGTGATTGCACCAAAGTCGGTCGAGCTTCCGTTGATTGCAAAGGTTGACTTTTTGGCACCCCAGATAGTCGCACCCGCAACACCGAGTTGGTTTTGGTAGTCAAAGAACTCCTCAACCCAACCAGGTTTTTCTGCATCGTTACTTTGGCCATAAGCCATCGTCGCCGCTTGCGCACCACAGAAGATCGCCCGTCTTGCATTGGCATTGTTTGGAACGTTTGGAACACGGACCCATTCATGAAGAATGACTCCATTATAAACACCCAAAGCACCGGTGAAGATGTTAGAATCATCACCTGCACCGCCAGCAAGAGCTGCTTTCTGTGTTTCGTACCAAGTGACCTTATTCGCCGACGCATCCGTTCTCAGATTGAAAACCTGATATGGATGAAGGAAGGCAACATAGTAATCGCCACCCTTATATTTAATCGGACGGATGTAAGGTGTCGCCGTCTTTGCCAAGACAAGCGCATTATCCAAATGGGTAATGCGGATTGTCGAAGACGCGGACAACGATCCTTCAGTCCCGGCAGAGGTCGCAACAATCATCCGGTTAGATGACGGGGCGATCGTGGCATTGTTACCGGTGTAGGCCGTGTCTGCCTCAGCGGTATTTCCTGCCAATTGATTTGCTAGGGCCGTATCGATACGATCTGCAAACCAATCCTTCAGCCCCATATAGGCCTCTTCCCGAACCTCGAAAGAAACCCGCTGCTCACTCATTTTACCTGCCGAGCGAACTGCGTGGCGCTGTTGATCAATCAATAGATCATCGTAGTAGGTTGAGAGGGCTTCTTCTTGTCCCTCAAGTGTGGCGTCGCCGATCACACCTCTTCCCGTAAGCTGCATGCGTAGTCCCATACGGATGCGATCACCGGGACCCTTCTTAAGATCGTCTTGGACCATGATGAGTGAGTTCGAGGTTTTACCCATGAACTTCATCGCCCAAGTCTCTTTAAGAGTGTCTCGATAGAGCTTTTTTGCCCAAAGCTTAACGGCAAGAGGATGATTGACGCCATAAGCTGTAGTAGCCATGACGTTTAATCCTTTTACAGTTGATTGGAGAAAAAACGGGTTAATACCCGACCTAGGTCACGTCCTATGGTAACGACTACTCAGTTTACGTTTGAGCTAACGACAACGCTTAACGGGCGTAAGGCGACTAATTAAAGAGACCGCTATTGGACTTCTTGCCCATGATGCGGTCAAAGTGTTTGTCAAATTCATCAGGAGGTAATTTCGCAAGCTCTTCTAAAGAGCTTGGTGCGCCTGTCGGTGCCTCCCCTAAGACATTGGTTGATCTTTCCTGACCATTTTTTATGGTCTGAATTTTATTAACAACGTCGGGTTTTGCTTCCGGCTTCCAGCCCATTGCTAATGCCTGATTGTAAATAACTTCCGCAGGGTTTCCGTTGCTGTTTAAAACACGGGAGGCAATCCAAGTCGCCTCTTCATTTAAGACTTTCTGTCTTTCGGCGGGATCTGGAATGGTAAAGGCTAATTGTTCTAAGCGCTTTTCCTGCCAAAACTTTTGCGCATTGTTATATTCTGGATTTTTAGAAAGAAACTCCCGCTCTTTCGTAACCACAGCGTTAGCAAATGCCTGACGTTGCGATTCTTGCTCGCGACTTTCTTTTTGTGTTTGCAATTCACCAGTCACACTGGAAATTGTCTGCTGGGTTTCCTCAACAAACTTTTTAATGAATGTATCGGGGTCATCTGAGTAGTTAAGTGGTTTATCTTGTGGTTGAAGTTTCTGAAGAATGCTTTGATAAGCAACCTCCATCTTCGCGATTTTCTCACGAAGTTCGTTCGATTCCGCTCGGGATTCTTTTAGTACCCGCCTTGCCTCGCCCAAAGCCTCTTTAGGGACGAAGCCAGGCTTTTCCTCGGCTTCAGGAACAAAGGGGATTTCCTTGTTCTCTTTTGTCTCAACCGGTTTTTCTGCTTCTTGCCCTACAACCTGCTCAACGGGTGCCTCTTTGGTCTCGGGGATCTCCGTCGCCCCCCGTGATTCAAAGTAGGCTTTCTCTTCCGCTGTTTCTTCAAGCATCATTCATACCTTTCATTGCGGTTTTCATTCTTGCGGTCTCGGCTTTAATTGCGAGATCCGCTTGGGTTTTATTAACCTTCAAAGCAAAATCTCTGTCGTTCTTTTCGGCCTGAAAGGCAGCGTCATTTTCCATCTGTTGCTGACGGAGTTGATTATCTGCTTGGACTTGAAATGCTCTAATCTGTGGGTCCGCCCCTTGGGTTTCTGCCTTTGCATAGTTAAGGGTCGTAACCGACTGGGCTTTTTCGATGTCAGCTTGCTTGCCTTGCAGCTCGAGTTGTTTTGCCTGCTCGGCCGCGGGATCAGGCGGCGGAGACATGGCTTGAGATAGTTTCTGCGCCAAGGAATTTGGAAGAGGTGTGCTTTTGATCATCTCTGGAATTACGAGACCAGCCCGATCACCTAAGACCGGGAGTAGCTCCTTCATCACCGCTAAGACCATTTCCTTTTGATGCGGCGAAGTGGCGGATTCATCAACCACAACATCGTATTTTATCGTTGAACTTTGTTTTGTTAAAGGAACATATTGTGCCAAACCAGACTCTTCGCCAATCACGCGGATCAACCGATTATCAGAGAGATATTCTTGGATTAAATCAAGAACCACCAAGCCTTGGTTCTTACGGTAGCTTCTTAAACTGTCTGTTAGGGGGGCTAGAACCGTTAAACCAGCTTGCTTACGTTGATATTCTAAAACTCCTGCCTGGCCACGATCTGCCATGCCTAAAAGTTCTAAATTTACTCCCGTAGTGTCTCTGATAGAGGTTGTTGCAAAGCTTAAAAGTCGGTCCAAGCCTTGAGGATAAGACCCCATGGTTCGCTCTTTGACCTTTGAAATCCCACCTGCGTTTAAAAGAATAAGCGCATCAGGACCTGACCACTTCTCAGCGGCGTCACGAGGGTTTACGAAGGCGTCTATCTCAGCCAGAAGTCCGCCCTTCGCATTAGAATTAACAATGTGCATGATTTGGGCGAAGAACTTGTTGGACCAATCTTGGGGATCCATGGCGTTACGGACCACGCCGTACCACAAACGCTTATTTCGATCCCGATAACCCGTGATGCATTGGTAGGTGTAGTGTCTTTTCGAAAGACCATCGGTTTCTTTTAAGATTTGGTCTTCAGCGATGAGGTAAGTTTTAATTACCGATCTTTTCTGCTTAACCCATGGGGCTCCGGAAGCTTCAATTTTATCTCCGATTTCCTTCCAGGCCTTTGAAGAGATCTCCTCTTCTCCCGTTGGAAGCGCAACCCGGTAAAACTCTTCCTTAACTTTCTTCTGATACTCGACAACTTGAACGGTTTTAACCAGGTCCCCTGATTGGGTGTTGCCATTGTATTTTTCCGGCTCAACCACATGGGGATTTTCATCCCTATCTTCATCAACAAAGGTCCCGCCCTTAATCTCAACCCCTGGCCACTCTGCCTTAAAGGCCGAGACCGGCATGTTGTTAATTCTGATATGCCATCGGGCATCACTTAAATTCTTTTTAATCGCCGAGGGATCAGGATACATTTCAAATGGATCAACCCGATCAACCTTCATCATCCCATCGGGGTCTTCTTCGTAGTCTATCCAAGTCTTAGTCCAGCCCATTCCACAAATAATGGTGTCCCGAAAGGCATCGCTCTCCTCGTCCTCCGCCCCACATGAATCCCGGAACCATTTCGCTGCTAGACTGTAAATCTCATTAACCGGAGTATCGTTTTCCGTCCGGGCTAAGTACTTCACTTCATGACGGTTGGAAATCTCATAGCCGGAAATCGCATCCACAATCGGTTGGGTACGGTTAAATGTAACAATTGGACGCTCTTGCTCGTCTAATTTTGCCCTATCTTCCTGCGACCACTGATCTCCGGCGTAGTAAGCATACGACTTTCTTGCATCAACTCTCCAATCCCCAAAGTGGGATCGCGAAGCCCGGTAATTTTTCTTTGCCTCTGACACAATATCGTTCAAGCCGCCATCCAACTGGTTGTCCGTCTCCGCCTAAAACTCGTATATCTTTTGATTTTCTTCACATCCTCCACCCGATGGATTCCTGCGGCGAAGGTCAAAATAAACGCATCGGCAATGTCCGGAGACCTTTGCCCCCGTTTCTTCATGTCCGATTTGCTCTCGACTAAAATCTTCCCACTCGAGGTGATGTCATATGAAGGCGAAGTTAATTCTTGGATTAAGTTTGCATCATCCGGGATCGAGCAATCCTGAGCCGCAAACCATTCTCTGGCCTTAAACCACAACTCATCCCGCCGACGCATGTACTTGTCCGAGACAGACGCCGACTCCCCGACATTCACTCCCCTTACGGGAATGTTTAATTCTCTTAACCGGTCGACAACCCCCGCCCCGATCCCAATGACATCAACTAAAATCTCAGCTGGCTTTTCCGAGGCGTTCTCATAGGCCTCGGCCACAATCCCCGCCGTCTGCATGGTGTTCTTGTTTTGCCACCACTTGATCGGCTCGACTAAAATATTGCCTTTTCTCTTCGCTAAGGCACTTCGATCATCACCGAACCTGGCAACGTCAACACCCCAAACTTCTCGGAACGTCTCCGTATCTGGCTGGCCCCGCTTTACCGCGCTCTCGACCAGTTCAAACGGAATAACCTGATCATCATCCGAGGTTGGAAATTCTCCTAAAACCCGAACCCGATATGCATTCGATCCCAACCCATAAATATCCGCGATTTCCTTCGCGTAATCCTTCGACGCATGCTTGGCATCCAAGGACGAAACCTTGTGACATCGCCACCGATCTCTTAATTTCGTATGGGTGCTATAAAAATAACCCTGACCCCGCGTAGGGTTACCCGTCAAAACCGTCTTCGCGCCAGGAGTGGACATCGCACCACTCGCCACCTCGAAGATCATATCGTGGATACCCGAGGCCTCGTCCCCAATAAACAACAAATTCTCTTGGTGGAAACCCTGTAACGCCTCCGGGTTCTCTTTCCGCGCAGTTCTCGCAACCGCAAAACATTCCGCCGGATTACTCTTACTCTCAATCCGATCCGTTTTTACATCCAACAAATCCCGAAAAGCAGGCAACATCTTCCGATGCCATTTTCTCAACTCCGCCCACAAAATATCCCGGAGCTGACTCTCAGAATTCGCCGTACACGGAATCTTGCAAGGAAACCAACACACCAAAAACCACAAGATCACCCAGGCCAAAAATGTCGTCTTGCCAACACCGTGCCCAGATCTAATCGAGATGCGATCATACTGCGCGATGTCCTCAAGTGCCTTAACCTGCCATTCGTCAGGCTCAGCCCCCAAACACTCCCGGACAAACGACGCAGGATCGTTCTTCCACGCCGCCAACATGATCGACATGGCTTCTTGAGGTGAAAGTTTTGACATATAGCTCTCTGGAGATGGGTGGAACCTGGCCGGGGCCCAGCCGCCGGAGTCCCAGCCGCGCGCAGCCGCCCGGTCACCCGGTGACACCCCTAGATACCCCCCCCGGGGGGCCTAGATTTTATTTTCCATAATGGAGGTTATGCAACAATAGGATACAACAATACCAACGGGTTATCTAACCCTCTGATGCGACTGTTTCTGGCACTAAATCGATGGTTTTGGCCTCTTGTTTCTGGGCCTCGAGGCGCTTCTGGGCCAGCTCGATCAGCTCAGCGTGCGTGACGTCCTTCTTCTCTATCTTCAGGATATCACCGTAAGCCTCACGGTTGAGCTTGCCTGCAACCCTTACCAATAGGTCAGACATGACTCTAGCCTTCTGTATGCCGTCTTTGCCCTCAGCCTCACGCACACATTTGACAGCTTCTTCCACGAATGCATGAGCCTGAATTTTCCGCGCGCGATCGTATCTGTTGCGGAAACCCTCAATGCTATCCATCCACCGATATACTGAATCTCTGTCAGGCAAATGCTTGCTTGAGCATATATCGATGAGAGTCTCGCCCCTCTCTAGTCGTGTCAGTATCTCGTGAGCTATCTCATCCGTGTATGATGATGGTCTGCCTATCTTTGTGATGTTCTTCTTCTCTGGGCTGTCCTTCGATCTATCTACGTATAGCTGACCGTTGAACTCCGTTGGTGGTGTGTATCCATCGAATATGGGTCTCTGTAAATCCTTAGGGCGTGCCGACATCGATTCCGCATAATGAACTTAGCTTGATAAAATGGGTGTACCGTTTCCGATCCTTGCCTAATGTAAACACCTTTATTATCTCTAACTCTGGGTAATGCACGATATTGACTAGCTTCTCTGCTTCTCCACTTGCCTCATAAACTGTACGGCCTTCAATAATTTCAGCCTCAGTCATGGCGTTGTGGGTAATTCCCCCGCCCGAGTTTTTCAAAATGCGCCTTCTAGCCACAGTCAGGCTCCCACCACACCACATCAGCTTTAAGTTTGTACAAACCTTCGCCTACGTGCTCCAGTTCGCTATTTAGCATTTACGCCCCTTACCCTTACCTTTTGTCTTTTTCATAGAAGATCCCGTTATATTAGTGTCCCTCCAGAGGGCTCTTATTGTAGTTTTTAGGAGTCGGGCCCTTGGCCAGCTATATATCTCTTTGGTTCTTATCGCATCCAAGACAATTTGGGAGTTAACGGCCCTTGCAATCCCATCTACCGGATACGCGCCCTCGAAACAGTCCCTAAATTGCTCTCGTTTCTTATCTAGAAAACTTGGTTTCTTATTCTCACTGTTCACACGTCACCCCTATCCCCATACCTAACCATTGAACCAAGAATATTACCTCTGTCCGCACATTATCCTGAATGCGGCAAAACCCTATAAACGGCAACCATCCACCAAATAACGGCCAGCCAAGTATTCTAGGAGTCATGCCAATTCCTTAAAGTAAATCAACATTGAACGCACCTCTACGGCGCTGTTTCTCTAGCTGTCCCTCTAAAAATGAGGCGGCTTCTTGCTCAGTCTTAACGCGAGCTTTAGCCATCTCGCGCTCACCCCAGCCTCCATGGATATCGAACCTAACCTCAAGATAATCCTCTCCGGTATCGGCTACACGGTTGGCAATGCTATAGTGAACTTTCTCCGCCCGCATTTCCTCAGAAACTTCGGCCAGAGACTTTCTACCGACAAAAACAGTATTCTCGTTCTTGCCCTGCACATAAAGCGTTAGATCGTCCCCTAAAGACCTTATGGAACCGTAACGCCAATAACCATCGCCAGCCCTAATTACCCAGCAGCGGCCGTTGCCATCGCTTGTTTGATCAATATGAACCGAGGGCAAGAACTTCATATCCCACTCCCCTTTATCTCGCCGGCCAAGTTGCGCTCTGCATCCAAACTTTTAGCGATCTTATGAAAAATATTTCCAATATCTTCCAATGGATCCCTATCCGCTGCCCTGATTTGCGCCGCTCTCATAAGCTCACAATCGGCATCACTAAGAACTACCGCATTGGCATTTTCGGCCTTAAAGGCCCGGATAATTTCGGGGATAAATTCAGCTGGACCCATATATTTTAATGCATACCCGGTCATCATTTCACCTCTTTGCTTACAAAGAAAAAGCCGCCCCAGTTTCCAAGGACGGCTGTGCTATATAGCTGCTGACCAAACACGTCGTTGATCAGTCTCGAAGCCCGATGCCGAAGCAGAGCGGGAACACTAAATTTGAATTTCATGGATTGATCCGGGCGCAATTCCCTAGATCGATTATTACTGTAACTCAAGTCCGTCGATCGGTCAATCCCTAGCTTTTTCATTTTTCATTTTCCCGAAAAGTGATTCGACTACAAACCATAGTGATCTGCCAACACTCGCAACCCCCGCCGCAATATCTCAATCCGATACTCACCAATCGCCTGATCCAAACAGCAAACCGTAATCACCTCGCTGCTTGCAATTGGACCTACCGCCTTCACCGCATCCCGAAATTTAGTCCGCGCATCAACCACGCTGTCACTGATCGACTCCCCTCCTCCACTCACATAGTCCTGGTACGGCATGATCACCTGCTTCTCCAAACCAGCAATCGTGTAGTGCGCTCGTAACCGGTCCCCAGCATCAAACAATAACTGGTTTTCCTTAGGATTCTTTGAAAGCACCTTCCGCTGGTAATACCGATCCAAGACCGTAGGAGTCAGGTTACGCAGAACATGGACACCAACCCGGACCGTCTCTTGCAGCTCAAGTATGTCACCATGCTGCCTCCGCTCGACAGTCCCATAATCCGGTTTTAGCTTTTGTGCCTTCATGGTGGTGCCCGTAAATTTAAAATGCGTTTCCGCAAATACATTTCGTCAGTGAGCGGCCTCTGCGATGGCGTCAGCTACCCTACTAGCCGAGACACACAAACGTCGTTCCTGAGTCACTTATGCTGCTCACATCGCCACCTCTATTTTTTCAATCCCGGGCTTCTGTGTTTTAAAAAGCTCAAGCAACATCGGTGCATAGTTTTCCTCAATGTGACCAACCGCAAACCTGTTGGATGCCCTGATCTTCACCAGCTTTTCGTTGACGTAAACCGATCTGATCATGGGCAGAAACGATTTCGCCTTAGGATTTTTCGAGCACAAGTTTGCCTTCACCGCTGTCCAGTGTGGATCCTCAGCCGGCGTGGTCTCTGCCTTGGTTTCCGGGCGCTTTTGATAATTATCCCGTGTTTTGCCGGCAGCCAAATCGTCGAGATGCTCGATCGTTTTGTCCCGCTTCCAACCCACAGACTTCGCCTTCGTGATTGCCTCCGTGACGGCTTCCAATCCAAGGGTACTGACCCAGCTTTCGACCTGGAATTCCGCCGTTGTCCGCTTCATCGGTCCGCCCTGCAAACCGTACAGCCTATCCACCAAGAGCTGTCCGTTTTTCGGTTTCAGCATGGCCTCCACAAACGGCACGATTTCAGCCCGTTCTTCGCTGCCAGCCTCGTTCAAAACCTCAAGCAATTTGCTTTCAGAACCCGCAGCTTTGCACCACTTTCCGAGAATTGGTCGCGCTCGCTTTTCCGGAATTCCGTAACCAGCCAGGAGTTTCAACCCAACATCCCAAACCTGCTTGCCAACATCGACCACTCGGGACGGCCCGCCAGGGTCGTCAGTACGAACGTTAGTGAGTACTGAACTATTGTTATTGATATTGATATTAGAGCCGATTTCCCCCTGGACGTCCCTATCCTGTCCCTCGGGAATTGCTATCTCTGTCCCGGCACTGTCCCCATCCGTGTCCCCCGGGACATCACCAGGGACATTTCTTCCCCTCTGACCTTGTTTCTTATTTTTCTCCGCCTCTTTCTTTCTCAAATAAGTCAGATGAGATTCCCAGCAACGCCGTGCATCTTCTGCTAATGTTGGGTGATATAGCCGTCCATCGTCACATAGGACCCAATCGCGCAAAACCTTCTCACGTGATCGTTTCCACTTAGCACCAAGACCTGACCACTCTGCTAGGGTTCGATCATCATTAGGCAGTGAACTTGCAGGCGTCTGCTTCCACGCTTGGCACCAAAGTTTGATAGCCCCCTTAAATTCGTCACCGGTTGAGTTGGCAAGGAACTCTGAGCTTAAAAGCTTTGAGGTGTTTAATTGGAAGCTTGGATAAGCCTCAAGAGATACTTCTTTTGAAACGAGCGGCTCTGTCATGCCGGGAACCTCAATTTGAGTATCTCTCGTGCCTCTTTAACCCTTACCGGCGCACCATAGAATTGGATGAACGCATCGCAGCGGTTGGCCTTCTCCGGTCGCTCAAAATCAGCATAAGACTGATACTGGTCAGGCGTGGCCATAAACCGAAAGCAGTTGTTCCGGGATTTGCAGTGAATGTCTTGGCACATGGCATAATGGGTCATGGCTGATGCCCTTGAAGTTGAACGACGAATATATTGTCCGCCCATCTTCTGGCGATTTGAAGCGCTTTATCGTTAGTCATTCCTGTACAACGGGGATGACTGGGATTTTTCCGCATTGTCACTTCACTCTCCAAATATGCAATTTACCATTCTGTACTTTTGTGGTGAACATCAGGTCCTGACACTTGGAATTTAGATAGTGGACTGAATTTCGAAACCGCTTCCAATCGATTCTATTTGGAATTACTACGCAATCGCCAACTTCAAGGTCATACCATGGGTACTTTCTGTTTTTGTCCCAACGGCTCGGCAGAGGGATGTCCTTCAAGATCTCGAAGCTCATATCGACCTCACAAACTTAACAAATTCGTCAAAGCTCTTGGCGACATGGATTTCAGCGCCAGCTAGAGCCATGCTTTTATGGCAAGCCTCTTGGGCTTTCGATGCGCGCCCCTTTGAGGTTTTCAGTTCAATTCCATAGATTTGATCTTGTTTGAAAAACAAAAAGTCAGGCACACCTGCAATTAAACCCATATCTTTAGCTAATTGACCTTGACGGGCGCTTGACCCGGGAAGCGGATTAATTGCCGTCCAAAACGGACCCACAGGTGGCGGAGGAATCGCAGCGAGTAGGTATGATACACATTGCTTTTGCAGAGCTATTTCTTCCCTATTGCGCATTACAATCCCCCTTTAACTAGGGGATCATCCGCTAACCGAGCCGATGTAGGCAAGCTTTGGTATGCCTGACAAAGCTCCGTTAGAATATGTGCGTGCCGGTTATGCTTGCGCACTGCCTTGCAAAGTTTAGCCGCAATCCCAAGGAACGTCTTAACCTGCTCACTCTCCGTCTGCGCTGGTAGCTTCTCCACAGACTGGATGGTGCCGCCGCCCTGCAATGTTATGGTTCCAGGCGTGCAAACGATGTAGAGGTTACTCATCGAAACCTCCATTTGCTCAGCCACCAATCCGAAATTGCGTTATTCTTTTTTGCAATCCAGTTGTGTATTCCCGACATGAATAGAACTATCCAATTTCGCATTAAGCCCTCTAAGACGCTCGATTTCCGCCTTTATTCTTTTTGTATTCGCCTCGGTCAGTGCAATTTTCCGGCGGGCGTTTTCTATGTCGATCGCCCTTACCGCCTTAACTTTATTGTAGTAATAATTTGATATACGCCCGGCGGGGACGCCCAAAAAGCGCCCTACTCTTTCTAAAACCTGGCTCTTGCTCTCCGACATATCCCGAGCAACAGAGGCCTGATTTATATACCCCTGCATCTCGTTCAATAATTCTGCGTCGTTGACACTCGTCATTTTTCGATTCCTGAAATTATTTTTCGGAAATCGGAAAAAGATTTTCGGCATCTGAAATTTCTCCCTGTCATGGTTGTGACAGGGGGCGGCGGTGGTGCGCTGCCTGAGAGGAGATTTAGATGCGACACATCTCGGTTATTGTTTCGGTTCTTGTTGATGAAATAGGTGCGCGAGAGCACGGGGAATATCATACCCTCGCGCGGTCGGTTGGCGAGAAACAGGGGGTAAACTCGCGCCGACATAGAAATTGGTATGGGATGGCCAGCCGCCGTATGCTTAAACCGATACGGGCGGCGACTAGCCTTAAGGACCCCCAAAGCCCTACGCTTACCCCCCTCGGTGTTTGAAATTCGTAATGATCCCCCCGCCGCGGTCATTGCGTGGCACCGTCGACAATTTCATCTGGGAAGAAATCATTGGGAGAAATGTCTAAATTCAGTCTTTTTGCGGCTCGGAGAATTTTCTGCTGTTGTCTCGTAGGTATTATCCCGCGTTTAATCCAGTGCGAGATCGTGGACTGAGAAACGCTTATCTCGCCAGCAAGCTTTACCTGCGACCCAAACTTTCCAATGATCTGAGAAACGGCAATATTATTCATATACGCCATTATATGGCATATGGACATAATGTCAATGGCATTTTGCCAATATTCTTGTATTACATTTTGTCATATTATTAGGCATGACGAATTTGGCACACAGACTTAAGGATGCTAGGGCCTCAAAAAAACTCACCCAGGGCCGAGTGGCGGAATTTATTGGGGTCGCCCAATCAACCTACGCGCACTGGGAGAGAGGTCGAGGCACGCCAACACCACAGCAAATTGAAGAGCTAGCCAAACTGCTTTCCAGTAACCCTGAATGGATAATGTTTGGAAAGAACCCCGGAGAACAAGCAAGACTTCCAACAGCTAGTTTTATGGCTGAAGGGGACGAAGCGCCGATTCCGGTTTACAGGACGCCCGTATCTGCCGGTCCTGGCACAGAGTTGGTGGACCAAACTAACGAACCTGAATACTACTTTCAGGCCAGCCAGACGTGGTTGAGAGAATGGACGCCCACCCATCATAAGCATCTCGGATTCATCCGCGTAAGCGGTTCCAGCATGGAACCAACCATATTTGATGGCGAGCTAGTGTTAGTTGACTTCAGCTGCCGACGTTTTGACGGTGACGGAATCTATGTCTTACGATCGATTGGTGATGTCCTTCAGCTAAAAAGAGTTATATTTCAGTATGGTAGCGGGGGTTACGTAGTGCGCAACGATAATCATAAATACCCCGCATTCAAGGTCGGCCCTGACGGTATTGAGATTTGGGCAAAAGCCTTGGTTATTGTTGGCCGGAAGCTTGATTAGAGGCTCGGACATCAGGGTATCCTCCCCGGTAGTTCTACCAGGTACCTAAAAATTTAACCTTTGCTAAACCCGAGTCGATAAAGGGTGGCAGCAAGCTCTGACCCACTGCCACCCCCATTATACGGTGTTGAAGCACCGTATACCGCGATCGTGGTAATATAGGGTTAGAGCAGATGAGCCAAAATTTAGTAAATAAAAATAATAGAATGTGCATGGCATGGGTCGGTCACAACCGATTAGAGCCTGAGATTCCCTGCAATAGTGTAGCAATTATAGAGCCCACCCACAATTTCGTGATTGATGGCGTTTACGCCCTAAATCTGTGCGGGTCATTAGAGCTTTACAGATGCTCAGGACTTAGCTGCATTGCAATATCGGACAACGATTCTTCATCGCTTAATGCAATAGACGGCCAAGAATTTACAAGTTTGGTTGTCGGCAAAGTGGTGGGATCAATGAAATTCGGAATTTAATCAATAGCTTGGCATTTTATAATTAATTATGCTGTTTTGCCATTGACAATATGGCATATCGCCATTAATATGGTTTCCATCCTGAGAGGAAGCCATGCAATCAACCGCACGAACAATATCCCCGGGCCCGTGGAACGACGAGCCAGACCTACTTCAGTTCACCGAACAGGGCTTTGCTTGCTCGATCGCGAGAAATTCTATGGGGCATTTATGTGGTTACGTTGATCTACCGCCCAAGCACCCGGACTTCGGAAAACATTACGATAACATTGACGTGGTTGTGCACGGCGGGCTGACATTCGGCAGATTAGTTGGAGGCAATTGGCGCATCGGATTTGACTGTGGGCATTGCGGAGATTTAATTCCGGCTTGTCAATCAGGTGTTGGTTATAATGAGATCTACAGAGATGGAAACTTCGTAGTTCGCCAATTAGAAAGTTTGGCGTTTCAAGTCTACCGAATACAAAACTCACCGATTTTGAAGTTTCTCCGACTTGTTAAACGCGTCCGCCAGTGGTTATCGAAACGCCAGCTGGATAAACGCTCATGATTTCAATCCCCCCTCGGTTTGGTGAGCAACCCCTGTATATTCATGATCGCGGAGTTGCAAAGCTCATTCTAGTTGAAAATAGCATTTCTGTTTCAGCGGCAACAATCAATCCGAAAGATGTAACCATTCTCGTTCAAGAGGCGGGCGTAAATACACGCATTCATCTCTCCAAGTCAGAAGCCCTGCACTTTGCCCAATGCATCGTGAACGAGGCCAATCACATCCCATGAGCGATCTTAACAACCTCATAGCAAGCGCTGAACGCGAACTACGCCAGGCACGCAAGAGCAGCGCCGATGGCCTGTACGCAATCCTATGCGCGCTGGCGGTGATCAAAATGAAGCGCGCTGAAATGCGTGGTGAATATCCTGCATGGAGAAAATCAATATGAGCAAGTTAGATTTTTCTAAATTATCACAGGTTGTTTTGACACGCGGTACGCACGCAGACCCTGCCGAAGGCCGCTGCATCATGGACACTGTAAACTGGCTTACAACCGGTAAGATGGGCGATCATCCTGAATGCGTATGCCCTGTAATCGCTGCATTCATCCGACCAATAAATGATTTTCTTCCAGACGATCAACGTCAGAGATTAGTGCCGTATCTTCTGCGCTTCTCAGGCACTGTTTCCAAAGAACATGAACAACAACGCGCTGAATATTTGGCATGGAAGTCAGTGACAGTATTCGCACCGCTCGCCCTAGAAGCAGCCGATTTACAAGAAGCAGCAGAGAAGCTTAGGGCCTTACCACAAAACACGAGTATGCAAGAGTTAGAGGATGCTGCTGATGCTGCGAGGGCTGCGTGTGCTGCGTGGGATGCTGCGAGGGCTGCGAGGGCTGCTGATGCTGCGAGGGCTGCGTGTGCTGCGTGGACTGCTGATGCTGCGAGGGCTGCGTGTGCTGCGTGGGCTGCGTGGGCTGCTGATGCTGCGAGGGCTGCTGCGTGGGCTGCGATGGCTGCGGAAAATAAATTATATGATGCCGTATTTCAAACCATCGATGGGGTACTAGCAATCGGACCCAGCGGCGGTGAGCTTCCAGTAGAGGCGCCGCGACGGTTGGTAAATTTCCTCGAAAAGCAAAAAGAACGGGTGTCGGTATGAGTGATCTACGTGATCTACGCAATATCCGAGATGCTACGGAGTATCTGTTTAAGCAGGTATGTCAGCTGAGTGCAGAAAATAAAAACTTAGCACGCCTTCAAGTTGATTTTGGGGATATTTTTGGTCGTCTAGTTTGGGCCGCTGCCGAGGAAGAGGCTCTATCCCCTACCACACAAGAAAAGCGGGAGTGCGCAGAGGCAGCCCCCAAAGGATCGAGTGTCGAGTATTACCGTGATCGTTTAGTCAGAACGATCAATGCATGCGTTAATTCGGACAGTGACCTTGTCGGCCGAACTGTTCGGGAGGCGCTCCGAGATTATAAACGCGCCCTCGCCGCCTATCCCGATCCTGAGGGCTCATGGGAGTGGGTGCCTAAGGGCTGGTTGATTGCGCCCAAAATTGCCGATAACAAAATGCGGGCAGCTGGCTATGGGCTAAGCGATTATCCATACCAAGTTTACAATAACATGATCGCCGCCCGTCCGCCGGTCCCTAAAAAGGGAGAGCGGGTATGACGCGCGATGAATGGTATTTACGTTGCAATAACGAGAGCACACTCGACGATGCAAAAAAAATTATCCGCGACGCGATCGAAGCGCTTGGCAAGCTTGCGATGGAACCGGATGAAGCAGAAGACATCATTATTCAAGTCACGCGATCTTTAGAGGATTTAGAGGACGAGCTTAGCTCGCAGGCAAGCGAGTATGCAGAGAACACGCCCTGCATAGACGAAAACGATGAGCATAGGACGCATTAGAATGACCCGGTTATACAAACAGGTGCGCGACATAATTCTATACGGCTTGCTGACTACAGGTGCGTTTATAGGATTGCTTGTGTTTGCTATTTGGTGGGGGATGTGATGACAGCCGAAATTGTTGCGCCCGCGGGTCGCTTGAGTGACGAAACTCCGATAGAGCGCGCATCAAAGCACACTTACAAAGGTATGGCGTCTTGGGCAGGTATGGGGCCGCCCGGCATGACGTGTCGGGAGTGCATTTTTTACAATTCCCTTCACCGTGACGGCTGGAAATATGAGCGCGGCAAGGGCACGCCGCCCCTAAAAGATCATTACTGCCATAAGCGCAAAAATCTCGGGTATCAATTGGGGGACCCGTTTCCCCACCACGCGATGGCTTGTCGTTATTTCGAACCATCGTCATCGCCACCTAAGGCCTTGCGGTAGCGCCATGGAAATTGATGAAACGCCCATGGATCTCGATTTGCTTATAAGTAGGTGGGATCGCGCGTTAGATAGCGGTGCCGCAACGTTGATGGTAAGCGCGGTTGATTTGGGTATCGCTTTGTGTGGCCTAAAACGACTACTTCACTTTCAAAAACTAATTGCGGAAATCGAGGACAGCCATTCCGACCGCATAGCCTCACTTCGCACCGATATATCCGATTTGGAAGATGAGATTGCCGTTTTAACGGCCGAGAATGAAAAACTAGAAGTTGAATTGGAAAAGTTGAAGAAATGAACGTCGCCGAGATACTCCATAAACCACCTGAATGGCATGAGCAGCGCCGGACCTGCATTGGCGGCTCTGACGCTAATCGCATCATGAAGGGCGAGATGTATCAGCTTTGGTTAGAAAAAACTGGACGCACTGAGCGAGAGAATTTGGATGATGTTCTTGCTGTTCAACTAGGGACATTTACAGAGCCGTTCAACCGCTTCTGGTTTGAGAAGATCACAGGGCTAACCGTAGAGCCACCTAAGCGGATCGTTCATCCGGAATATGAGTTCTTGGCCGCAAATCTGGATGGTGTTTGCGAGGGTTTGCCGTGGGAAGCAAAACACACTGGGCAATATTCTAAGGAAGATGAAATCTTGCAGCGATATTACCCACAAATGCAACACCAAATTATGGTGGCCGGTACTCAGAAAGCTATTCTATCTGTGATCTTTGGGAACAGCCGTTTCCAAACATTCACCATAGATCTAGACATACCCTACCAACAACAGCTTGTCGCCCGCGAAATGCAGCTATGGCAGTGCATACAAAACGACACACCACCCGAGGGATTTACGCCAACGGTCGAAGTCTCATTCAGTGATATGCGCGAGGTTGATATGTCCGAGAGTAACTCTTGGGCGGATGCGGCTGCAATCTTCATTAAGAATAAGCCCGCCGCCAAAGAATTTGAGGATGCCAAAAAGCTTTTGAAAACATTGGTCGCCTTCAATGCAGGTCGCGCATACGGCCATGGGGTCGAGATTAAGCGATCCAAGGACAATAAACTTACTCCGAAATTGATGAATATGGAGATGTAATATGGAAACATCACAAGATATTAAAGAAATTGCGATTGCCTTAGTTAAGGTGCAGAGCGCTTTGGGTAAGGCCAAGAAGGACTCCGAAAACCCACACTTTAAATCTAAGTATGCCGATTTAGAGGCTGTATGGGATGCATGCCAATCAGCCCTACAAGCAGCCGAGGTGGCGGTCGTACAGGGACCTGGCGTCGATGATCATGGCAATGCCTTTGTGGAGACGATGCTACTTCATAAAAGCGGGCAATTCATTAAATCCAGGGCAACCGCAAGACCAATCTCACTTGATCCGCAAAAGGTTGGATCAGCGACCACCTATCTCCGCCGTTATGGTTTGGCCGCAATGGTTGGTGTTGTGCAAGAAGATGACGATGGCAACGGATCGTCAAAACAAAATGATACTTCACCAAAAGCAGAGTTAAAACCAACAGCGAATGTAACGCGGGGTGTGAGCAATATCAAAAAGCCTGAGCCAATTATTGATCCCGTTGCCGCGCAAGACACCGCCGAGGAATTAATTAAACAAATAAAGGCCATTAGTCTTGCAAAGAATTTAGAAGATTGGGGAAAAAGGAAAGCGGACCTTATCCATGGCCTGCCTACAAAAGAGCAAGATCTAGTGCGTACAGAATATAACCTGCGTCAATCAGCACTAAAAACTCAGAAGAAGGCCGAAGCAGCATGAACAAAGCAATGTTAATTGGAAATGTTGGGCAAGATCCCGTAATTGGAACAACCCAAAGCGGGACCAAGATCGCCAACCTTTCAATCGCGACATCCGAAAGCTGGAAAGATAAAAACACCGGCGAATATAAAACTAATACTGATTGGCACAAGGTAGTGGTGTTCGATGAAAGTTTGGTGGGTGTGATCGAACGCTTTGTCCGCAAAGGGTCAAAGCTCTTTGTCGAGGGCGCGCTGCAAACCCGTAAATACACCAAGAAAGACGGCACTGAGCAATACACCACGGAGGTCGTCCTGCAAAGATATAAGGGCAAGATCGAGTTGCTTGATAAGCGCGAGGCTAATCAGGGATCGCAATCAGAAGACGATCATGACGGCGCGCCGTTCTAAATGTCTGCGTTGTTGCGGGACCAAGATCGGTTTCGCAATTATAGATGAAGTTTACAAGACTGTGCCCTGCGTGAAATGCAAAGGGCTTGGTTGGGAGGCAGTTAATGTTAGCAATACCGAAGGTGACAAAGCACATACCCCGGAAACGCGAGGGGATGAGTGACACACACTTAAAGATGATCCGCAAGCTTCCGTGCGTTGTTACTGGTAGACGTCCTGTAGAGGCTCATCATCTACTCACGGGTCCGGGAATTGTTCGGGGTATGGCTTACAAGTCCGCTGATCGCTGGGCGATTCCAATTACTAAAGAAGTGCATGACGAGATACATAACCGTTTCGGGAATGACTATACATACTTTCAGCAACGCGGGATTAACGCCCCTGCCCTAGCCCGAGATCTTTGGGATGCCAGCGGTGATTACTCTGAAATGTGCAGGATTGTGGAGTTGTATATGAAGGTGGGTAAAAAGCATAGTTTGGATAGGCAATGATGGGATTAGATTACGCCAACATAATTAAAGAATATTGGGGTGATGTTCCAGATTGGGTTGCCGCCCTTGCCGAAGCCTGCAAGAAAAGCAGTCAGCGCAAGGTAGCTCGCTCTCTCAGCTACTCCCAAACAACAATTAGTCAGGTGTTAAAAAATTGTTACCTGGGTGATTTAACATCTGTTGAAAAAGATGTCCGTCGCAAATTAATGGATGAAATTTATTTAGTTGATATTGATCCATATTTTGCGCGTGTTGCGGTAACAGTCGCAAACGCAGCAAGCCTATACATAAACGCAATAGATAACGGCGAAGGCGACCGGCTTTATGGGTTGCTTAGACATCTAGAAATTGCCGTTATGAATTATGACGGGGCTGTACGGCACGAAAAGAAAAAGGCTAATGGGAGGTTTTATGATTGAGCATTGCGCCATCCATGCTGACTACGTTGGCATCAAGACATTATCCGGACGTAAGGTTGTACAGATAACCTGCGAGGTCGCGTTAGAGCGCCTTGAGGAAGTCATAACATTACTCGGCAGTCCTAATCCATCAACGGGTAAGCCTGTTGGGATAGCGCTCTTACATGATGTCGAGGTTGATGTTAAGCGTGAGATTGCGGAGAAAGCGGTTAAAGAGAAACGCGCATTCACTGATTTCCCGCTCAGTCAGCAGGCGGCGATGTTGTGTAAGGACAAGCGGTTTTGTGTTTGGGTTACACAAAAAATCAATAAAGAAAATGGTACATCGCTAGATTATTCAGATGATCAAATTCTTCAATGGTTATACAGCGTCCTACAAATAAAAAGTCGGGCAGATTTGGATAATGAGATCCAACATCCTATTGCGAGAATTGAATTCCGCCGCGTCCGTGACGAATTTTACGCAAGCACAAAGCAATATCCGGAACAGAGGGGGTAACATGACATCATTCAAATCAAACATGGACGAGCCGCATCCTATTGACCGCTATGTTGGCAACAAGATTAAAACAGCGCGCAAACTCCGAAAGATGACGCAGACTGATCTTGCCCAAACAATCGGTGTTTCGTACCAGCAGATACAGAAGTATGAGAAAGGCGACAACCGCGTCTCGGCCAGCATGATGTACATGATTGCTCAGGCTATCAATGTGCCATTGGCATATTTCTATGAGGGATTAGAGCGTCCGAATAACAAAGATATCGCAGAGTTTGATACACAGGAACTTAATTTCATCCGCAAATATCGGCAGCTACCAGCCGATCGCAGGCATGCAGTGAATAAAATCGTGAACTCATTGGGAGCGGTGTGATGTCCAAAACAAGCGCAGAATATGAAGCAGAAATCGCGTCGCTCAAGGCCGAGGTAGAGCGGCTCAGTACGCCAACAGAATACTATTGCCGAGAAGAAAAATGCTTTGTGCCTCGACATCATTTAGCCGTTCTGGAGCCCAGAATATATAAAGCCTACCCCATGCGACAACTCGGAGAAGAGGAAATTGTCGTGCCCTTCATAAACATGGGAGCAATTTGCTTAGAAACCTTCCCCAATGATTACGAAGCCGAAGAGTTCGTCAAAAGCTTGAAGGTGGCGGGATGAGTAAGAAGTATAAAAGAGAGAGTGTGCTTAATGGGCGGGGGCCAGGTTTGGCGGTTGAGGCTCATAAAACTCAAGTCATGATTTGGGCGCGTTACGAGTTTGATCACGCAACAATAGGTCATGGATACCCATTATCCTACGTCGAAGCTCGTGAGATTGCCGCCGAATTAAACAAAGCAGCGGATGAGGTGGAGGGGAAGGTATGAATAAAAGTCCTGGCGATCACTTGATCAGATATCAAAGTGCAAAAGATAAACACAATCACTCCATAAATAGGATGACATTATGTCTTGCTTTGATTGCTCTTCTTTTTATTGGTTTATGCATACATGGCTTGGTTAGCCAATCATCGGATCAGGTAATAGTCAGCCTTTGTTTTGTATTCTATTTCGCTACGCTTAGTTGGTTTAGCTCCACATTCCGGGTTGAGCCATGACCCAGCCCATTCGCATACAGCGCAGACGTTTTGTTAGAGCTAGCTAATAGGTCAGATATGAATATAGAGGAAGTGACGCGAACATCAAAGAAACTTGCCCAATCAATTTATGACCGCGTTAACAATCACGCCACCGTAGATATTCTCATCGCCCTTAATGCGGTTGCAATGCGCGTGTGCGAGGAACGTAAATCAAATGACACATTAAATATTATATATACTTACACATTAAACGAGATCTCGAAAGGTTAGACTCGAAAAAAACAAGACCGCGTCCGCCGTGTTGTCCGTGAAATGTTGAGGTGAGATATGATTACCAGCGAATTAAAAAGCCAATTCGACAAACTCTGGACCGAATTCTGGACCGGTGGCATTGCAAATCCACTCACTATGATCGAACAGATCACCTTCCTAATGTTCGTGCGCCTACTTGATATTAACGAAAGCCGCAATGAAAAGCGCGCACGGCGTACCGGCAAGGAGTTCAGGCCTCTCTTTAGTCGAGATCAGCAAGATCTGCGCTGGAGGAATTTTCGCCAGCTTGGAGGCGATGAAATGCTTTCCGTGGTGCGCGATGACGTGTTCAAACATTTCCGAGAAGAGATCGCCACGAGGTCCCGTCTGGGCGACTACATGAAAGACGCACAGTTGATGATTCTGAAGCCAAGCCTTCTGGTTTCCGCTGTCAATATGATCGAAGCTTTGCCGCTTACCGAGGGCGATACCAAGGGCGATCTATACGAATACATGCTCTCCAAACTCACCACCGCGGGCATCAACGGTCAGTTCCGCACACCACGCCATATTATCCGCTTTATGGTGGAATTGTTGAAGCCAGAACCCACCGAAATTATTTGCGATCCGGCTTGCGGTACAGGCGGCTTCTTTGTCAACGTGATGCAATATCTGCTTGAAAATAACACTTCACCACAGGGCATCATCACACATGATGATGGTAGCAAAACCTTAACCGGCGATAAAATTAAGTCCCATATTTGGGATCACATCCGCAGCAACATGTTTCACGGGTTTGACTTTGACATCACCATGCTTCGCATTGCCGCCATGAACCTGATGCTGCACGGGTTGGAGGAGCCAAACATCCATTATCAGGACACGCTTTCCAAAAACTTTCCTGATAAATTCAGCCATTTGGCCAGTGATGCCTTTGATGTTATTCTTGCCAATCCGCCGTTTAAGGGCAGCCTTAATGAATCAGATGTCCACCCCTCCCTACTTGGCAAGGTAAAAACAAAAAAGACCGAGCTGCTGTTTCTATCGCTTATTCTGCGGATGCTGAAAATCGGTGGCCGCTCTGCCACCATTGTGC